>Ga0222718_10001693_pt1 | contig 20622 bp, 14 predicted proteins | sample C33_27DmetaG_FD_165045 | JGI IMG/M metagenome (GOLD analysis project Ga0222718, IMG submission 165045) | Estuarine water microbial communities from San Francisco Bay, California, United States - C33_27D | ecosystem: Environmental > Aquatic > Marine > Unclassified | place: USA: California... | reverse complement strand
TTCATCAAACATGGCAGAAACAATTATCTCTCCAGGTGTATTCACAAGAGAAAATGATATTTCATTTATTCAACCAGCCCCTGTAGCAGCAGGAGCGGCAATCATTGGACCAGCAGTAAAAGGTCCAGTAGAAGTACCTACTTTAGTTACATCATATAATGATTATGTAAGAAAATTTGGTACCACTTTTGCTTCAGGTTCTACTTCTTATGAATTTTTGACTTCAGTAGCAGTTAAGAACTACTTCCAACAAGGAGGTAATTCTGTATTAGTATCAAGAGTTGTAACAGGTTCTTTCACAAGAGCTACTGCAACTAGTATTACAAATACAACTACATCTACCGGATTAACATATGCTAGCGGCTCTGGTACAATATCAGCAGTTGCAGCAGACGGTCAAGAATTTGAGATCACTAACGGAACTGTAACTTATAACTTTACAGCTATAGCAGGTATTTTACCGGATGATATTCCTAGCGCTAACCAGTATTATTTTGCTCCTGGTTCTACTGCAGAAGATACAGTAGATAACTTAGGTGATAAAATTAACGGTATAGCTGGATTCCCTGTTGATGTTGATTTAACAAACGACGGTACAGTTGACTTATTTGTATTATCTGGTTCAGCTGTAGGTGCTGATTACAATCTTTATTCTTTTGTAACAGGATCAGCTGCAGGAGGTAATCCTAATAAGACTTTATTTACACTTCAAGGTGGAACTAATACTACTACAGCAACTACTAACTCTTTCTTATTAGAAACTTTAGGTAAAGGAACTATATATAATAATTCTACCGGAGCAAATGATGGAGGAGTACAGAACAGTGATAGTTCATTAGTATCTGGATCAGCCGATAATGTTAGATGGGAGATCAGTAATATTAATGATAAGCAAGGTACATTTACTTTAAGTGTTCGTCAAGGTAACGACAGCCTTAAAAACAAAGTAATTTTAGAGACCTTTAATAACATATCATTAGATCCAAACTCAGAAAATTATATTGAAAAAGTAATTGGTAATCAATACCAACAAATAAATACTTCAGAAAACCCTGCTTACATCGAAACTATCGGTGAATATATAAACAGATCTAACTACATTAGAGTATCTGCAGTAAATACACCTACTTTAGATTATTTAGCAAATGACGGACTTACAGTAAATACAGATTCATCTAACGTTTCTTATTCCGCTTCATTGCCAATTGCTCAATCAGGATCGTTCCACGGAGCAACAGGAGCATTATTTGCATCTAATAGACAAGCTAAATATTTTAAGAATATAGATACTAACGACACTCAAGGTTTAACACCTGGTTGTTACGCTAATATTATTTCTGTACTAGAAAATACTGACGACTATGTATTCAACATCATTTCAGCTCCAGGATTAGTTTACGAACTTTCTGGTCACGGTACACAATTAGATAGTGTTATCTCATTAGCTGAAACAAGAGGAGACTGTATTGCAGTTGTAGACTTAAATGACTACGGTTCAACTGTTGCTAACGTAACATCACAATCAGGCCTACTTAATAGCTCTTATGCAGCTGCTTACTGGCCATGGTTACAAACACAATCAGCTACAGGAAGAAACGAATGGATACCAGCTTCAGTTGTAATCCCAGGAGTATATGCTTTCACAGATAACAGCACAGCACCATGGTTTGCACCAGCAGGACTTGTAAGAGGAGGTATTACAGGAGTAATTCAAGCAGAAAGAAGATTAACTAGAACTCAAAGAGATACTCTTTACTCTAATAAAGTTAATCCAATCGCTTCATTCCCAGGTCAAGGTATTTCAGTATTTGGTCAGAAGACATTACAAACTAAATCTTCTGCATTAGATCGAGTAAATGTACGTAGATTGTTAATTGAATTGAAGAAATTCATCGGAGATCAAGCAAGAAACTTAGTATTCGAACAAAACACAATTGCAACAAGAAATAGATTCTTAGCAACAGTTAATCCTTACTTAGAATCAGTAGTACAGAGACAAGGTCTTTATGCTTACCGAGTAGTAATGGATGACACAAACAACACTGCAGACGTAGTAGATAGAAACCAATTGATCGGTCAGATCTTTATTCAGCCAGCTAAAACTGCAGAATTTATTGTACTTGACTTTACAATTGAGCCAACAGGAGCAACATTTGCAGGATAAATTTAAATTAGAATATTTATAATAAAGAATAAATAACATGGCAGTATTAGATCCAAACGAAATTATGTTTAGAGCCTTCGAACCGAAGGTACAAAATAGATTTATCATGTATATGGATAACATTCCTTCATTCATGGTAAAAACAGTATCAGCTCCTTCTTTTGAAGACGGAGAGGTAGTTCTTGACCACATTAACTCATATCGTAAGATTAGAGGAAAGAGAATGTGGAATGATATGGATATGACTCTATATGATCCAATTACTCCTTCTGGTGCGCAAGCAGTAATGGAGTGGGCTCGTCTATCTTACGAATCAGTAACAGGTAGAGCTGGATACTCAGACTTCTACAAAAAAGATTTAACTCTTAATGTATTGGGTCCTGTAGGAGATGTAGTTTCTGAATGGATTATCAAAGGTGCATTTATTAAAACAATGTCTCAAGGAGACTTTGATTGGTCAGCACCAGATGCAGTAGAGTTATCTATCACAGTAGCAATGGATTATTGCGTATTGAATTACTAATACAACCAACCATATAAATAAAGGCCCGAATTTTTTCGGGCTTTTGTTGTTTTAAAAATAAATTCTTCGTATATTTATATCTAGAACTAGTTTTAATTAATAAAATTTATGGAACAAGCACAAAAATTCCCAAGTGAAGTAGTCGACTTACCTTCTAAGGGAAAACTTTACTCTCCTGATTCACCTCTTGCCTCTGGTACTATCGAAATGAAGTACATGACAGCTAAAGAAGAGGACATTTTAACCAATCAAAATTATATCGAAAAGGGTATAGTTATTGATAAATTACTTCAAGCATTAATTATTGATAAGTCTATTGACTACAATGAATTACTTGTTGGGGATAAAAATGCCCTTTTAATTGCAGCTCGTATTTTAGGGTACGGAAAGGATTATGAATTTGAATATGCCGGAGAAAAAGAAAAAGTGGATTTATCTCTACTTAACAACAAAGAACTCCACCCCGAGGTAGAAAAAGCAAAAGAAAACAGTTTTAATTTTACCCTACCGGCCACAGGCAAAGTTGTTACGTTTAAGCTTTTATCTCATGGTGATGAACAAGCAATCGATCAAGAAGTAAAAGGATTAAAGAAAATTAATAGAGAATCGTCAGCAGAATTATCTACCCGACTTAAACATATGATTTTAGCGGTAAATGGTGATAGCGAGAGAAAAAACGTTAGAGCCTTTGTAGATAATGAATTCCTGGCAAGAGATTCTAGAGCATTTAGAAACTACCTTAGAGACTTTCAACCAGATGTAGATATGAAATTTTATCCAGACAATGGGCCGGAAGGAGGGGTAGACATCCCTATCGGGGTAAACTTTCTTTGGCCTGACGCCAACTTATAGGCTTTCGGTATTTTCTCAAATACATGAAATAGTATTTCATGGTAAAGGAGGTTATGACTATGAAACAGTTTATAACATGCCTATATGGTTGAGGAACTTTACTTTCCAAAAAATGCAAGAGCATTACGAAAAAGAAAAAGCTGAATATGATAAGATTAATAAAAAAAGTAGTCAGTTAAAAGCGCCTTCAACTAAAAAACCTTCTTATAGTACAAGGGCTCGTAAATAAGCGAGCCTTAACTATTTATAATAAACTCATTTTATAAATGGCTAACGGTAACAATTTGAATCCTGATCCAAGTGAATTTGCTAGGAGTAGAGAGGAACTTAATAAGTTAAGAGATCAGTATAATAAATTTGCAAGAGCAGAAGCAGAAAACAATGCATCTGCTTTAGACTATGCCCGTACCCTTAACGCAGAACTTAGAGACAGTTTAGGAGTTAAGCAAAAGCTTAATGACCAAGAAAGAACTTTAAGGAATTTAGGAAACGAAGTAGTTAAAGCCGTTCAACAAAATGTAGTAGAGCTTGGAAATGCAGGTAAAATTAACCGTGAGATAACCAAAGCACAGAATCTACAAAATAAACTAGTTACTGAAATTACCTCTATAGCTGGAGAGTTAAATGAACAACAAACACTCTATGCCCAGCAACTAGCTGATACATACTCTACACATCAAGATATATCTAAAGAGCTTCAAACTGCTCAAGATATACAAACAGAACAGTTAAAATTAGTTGCTGATCTAGAAAGCAAAACTAAATCAGTCGGTGTATACTCTGAAGAGGAGTCAACAAGACTTCAAGAGCAGTTAAAGACTCAAAAGAATGTTCTAGACGATATAACAAGAAATGTTGAAAAGAAACAGGAAGCAGTTAATTTAGGTGATGAGTTAATCTCCGGTCTTCAAAAAGAGTTAAACTTACAAGGTAAAATTGATGCACAGACGGCTAATAGATTAGCTGCTCTAATTTCAATGAAAAAAGCTCATCAAGATAATGTAACTGAGCTACAACAAGAAGAGCAAATACAACGTAAAATAGAAGACAGAATGGGTGTTACCGGTGCTTTGGTAAAAGGTACTGGAGCATTAATGGAAAGACTAGGTATGAGATCTGGTATTTTTCATAAAGCTATGGAAGATGCTCAAACTGAAATGCAGAAATTAGCTGAAGAATCAGAACGTATTGATCCTGCTACAGGAAAGATAATGAATAATGCTTCCAAGCTTCAGATAATGTTTAAAGGTTTAGGTGAATTAGGTAAAGGATTTGGTAAAGCTCTTTTCGATCCTTTTACTATTATCACTGCTATAGTTAGTAAAGCATTCGAACTCAATGCAGCTTCTACTAAACTACAACGACTTACTGGGCAAAATGCCGGAATACAAGCAGCACACAATAGCAGCTTAGCATCTGGAGCTCAAGTGATGGGCTTAATGGCTGAGATGACAGAAAGAACAGGAATTGCAGCAGCAGCAATGTTCTCTTCTGAAGATTTAGGAAGACTTGCAGAGGCACAGAATCTATTAGGTCTTTCTGCCGAACAAGCTTCTAATTTAGGTATGTTTTCAAAAGTATCTGGAACATCTATTCAAGGATATAAAGAAGACTTAGTAGAAAGCGTTAATAACTTTAATGCTATGAATGACTCTGCAGTTGCTCATGGTGTTATAATGCAAGATGTATTAAACGCATCAGCAGATGTTTCTATGTCACTTGGAGGTAATCCTGGAAAAATAGCCGCAGCTGCTTCAGCAGCAAGAAAATTAGGTTTAGATCTTGGAAAAGTAAATAAAATTGCAGATGATTTATTAAATTTTGAATCATCTATAGAAAGTGAATTAGAAGCTCAGCTACTTACAGGTAAACAAATAAATTTAAGTAAAGCAAGAGAACTTGCATTAAATAATGATTTAGAAGGAGTAGCAAATGAATTAGCAAAGAATGGAGCATCTGCAGCAGAATTTGCTAATATGAACCGTATTCAACAAGAAGCTATGGCTAAAGCTCTTGGAATGAATAGAGAAGAGATGGGTAAAATGCTTATTGCTCAAGAAGGACAGAAAAATCTTTCTGATAAGCAAAGAGCAGCTATGAGAGGTGTGACATTAGAGCAATTAGAGCAAATGGAAGCCTCAGAATCACTTCAATTAGCTTTTTCAAAAATAGCAGAGCCTCTCGCTAGTATATTAAATACATTAGCCCCTATTGTTACTATGATTGCTAAGGCAGTTGCTTTTGTAGCTCCTTTAGCTCCATATTTACTAGCAGCATATAGTGCAACTAGATTACTATCAGGAGGGTTTGTTAATATAGCAGCAAGTGCAGGAAATCTAGGAAAAAGCTTACTGGGGAAAAAAGATAGTATCGGAGCTTTCTTTAATGATATACCGGGAAAATTTAAATCAATGAAATCCGGTTTAAAAGATTTTGTAAATGTAGCTAGAGGTGCATTAACCGGTAAAGTAAAATCTAAAGCAGGAGATTTATATGATGCAATGTCTCCTCAAGGAAAGATGATATTAACTAAAGGTGGTACGAGATTAAATCCTTTAGAAAAGTTAAAAGGAAAAGCAGCCGGAGATACTAAAAAGCTTGCAGAGTCAACAGGCGGAGTTAAACCCGGAGCAGGAGAAGGCCCAAAAGGGTTCTTAAAAGGATTAGGAGATGGTTTAGCTTCTATCGGTAAACAGTTTGGTAACGTAGTTAAAGGTGCATTAGCTTTAGGAATAGCAGGATTAGCTCTTGGAGTATCTTTTGCCTTGGCATTGAAGATGGTAAAAGATGTAGATCCGGCACAAATGCTTGCATTTGCAGGATCATTAAGCATGTTAGGATTAACGTTAGCAGTACTAGGAAATGTAAGCGGAAACATAATTACAGGAGCATTAGCTATGGGAATATTAGGTGCAGCTTTAATTCCAGCAGCTTTTGCATTTAGTCTATTAGACGGAATAAACCCAGGTCAGATGTTTGCTTTTGCCGGTGCATTAACTTTATTAGGACTAGCAGCAGCAGGATTAGGATTCTTATTTCCATTCATTGCAGCAGGAGCAGGAGCAATAGCACTTCTAGGTCTTTCATTAATACCAGCAGCTTTTGCTTTTAATTTACTTGGGAATACACCTATAGAATCTATTATACAACAATTAACAGGTCTTGCTATTATAGCACCACAATTGATGCTTGTAGGATTAGGTTTAATGAGTATTGCAGCAGGACTAGGTGCTATAGCAATAGCAGGAATAATGGCATTACCGGCCTTAGCAGCTTTAGGTACTTTTGCTCTAGTAATGACCCCATTGATGGCTCTTGGAGGATTATTTGGAGAAGGTGGTGGAGAAGAAGATAGCGGATTTGCAAAATTGGAAGAAAAACTAGATACACTATATCAGTAGTTTCTGCTGGAGGAGATGTATACTTAGATTCAGATAAGGTAGGTAGAACTCAAGCCAAAGCATTCTCTAGATTGGTTGGATAACCTACAAATAATAATAAGAACTATTTATAATAAACAAAAATAATTAATTATGGCAAACGGAATTTTAAATAACCAATTACCTAATTCTACTTTAGGACTACAAGGTCAGACTCCTGCTACAAGACCAGGAGCTAATCCTGCCTCTACCTTACATAATCAGTCATCGATTAATAATCAACCGGCTATCGAGCAGAGTCCTTCTGGATTAGATTTAAACGGACTTACTCCAGGTAAGTATTTAGATAACCCACCAGCATAAGTATATGCCAATTATAAGGAACTTAAAAAAGGACTTCGATGAAGGCCGTATGGATAATCTCCGTTCTCTTACTTATGAAGAAAGAGGGACTAAAGCTCCTTATGTAACGAAATCAGAGGGAAGTTCATCTAATGAAATATCTAAAAGAGTAGATGATGCATCTCGAATTGCTCAAATGCTTATAGACAAGCCAGGTTTAAAACACCTAGCAAATGAAGCATTATTGAAGCAAGGAGATATTGCTCAAAAGCTACAATCAAGTGAAAAGTACCAACAAGGTACTCAAGTTGGTAATATACTTAGGAGAGCCGGAGGTACATTAAAGCATGTAGCACAAGTGGCTGGTTCAACTCTGGCACAGGTCCCTGTAAACGGAACAGGTACTCACTTTATAAGAGCATTTAGAACAGATACATATTTACAAGACGGAGATCCGGCTAGTGGCTTTGCTGAATTTTTTGGAGCAGGCGGTGTAGAAGGATCTCAATATGCTTTAAAAGGAGAAAAGGTACCTGCCCAAGGAGTAATAACTAATTCAAAGTTACCAAGTAGAAATACAACAGCTAGTCCTGGAGAAATAGGAAAATACCATATAGGTATCGAAAGTGATCTTACAACAGAAACAGATATTTCTCTTTATACTCCTGACCTAACATATACTTCTACAAATACGTTAACTAACGTAAATAGTACAACTAACGGAAAAAGTGTAGCTAAACCAGCTGATTTAAGTAGAAATACTACACCATCACCTGGTAGTTTAGGAATAGATAAGAAAGATGTAGTAGGAGATATTGTAGAGAATGTAAATGTAGCACAAGGAAACTACCGTGTAGATACTCCTTATACTGAAACTACAACAGTAGATAATATAACTAATGCTAATGTAGGAGCTCCAATAAATAACCCTTCAGGTACAGGACAATTTGACCAAACGTTTGCTGTTCAGACAACCTCTTTAGAAGGTACTTTTGGAATTTCTAACAAAGCAATTCAAGGAGATATTTCAGATCCACTACCTGAGCGTTCTCAAATAAGTAGTTTTAATAACGGACAACTAGAAGCAGGCGGAGGTAGAACTGCTACAAGTACCCAAGATAATATTAACCGTTCTAGAGTAGGTGCTAGAATACCTTTATTGGGTGCACCTACAAGACCGAATGATACTTATTATCAAAATGGGATTGTTAGTTTATTTAATACCGGAGACGAGCAATTTAAAGAATATATTACAACAGGTTATGCACCGGTAGAAAATAGAAAAAAATTAATAGACTTAAATACCGGAGTAGATGGACAGAGCATAGGGACTATCACCAGCCTTCCAAAACAATTTGAACTTAAATACTCAGATCTAGAAGGAGCAAGTTATATTCAGCAAAGTACAGAATATAATTCAGTAGCTGCTCAAATCGGAGCTCCTATATCTAATAAATCAGTAGTAGGACCTACACCAGATTTAAATACAACATCACCAAAAGGAAGTATTCCTACCAGTACAACTAATAGAGGTATATCAGGAGATATAACAGGACTGCCTATTAGTGATACAAATAAGTATAATGATGGAGGAAGAGGTTCTTCTTACTTAGCTCATTCTACTTTAAGTAATGTAAATGCAGTTCAATCTGGAATAGATTTTAAACCAGAAGGTTTATATAGACCAGCTGACGGAACTATTCCTATAAGATCTAACAGTTGGATAGACGGAATAAAATTTACCTCTAAAAAAATTACAGATACTAGAGTAGGTGGAGATGTAAATAGTATAGATCTCGAAGGTGAATATTTTTCTGGTAATGCTCAAGATAGAATATCAACGTTTGATGCGAATAAATCAAGAACAGCTATACAAGATTTTAGAGCTACAGATCCTGAAATATCCCCAAATGTTCCTTTAGCTACCGATAACTATAGTAAGTACCGACAGCAAAAAGTATATGCTCTTAATTACGGGGATCCTTTAATAAACAAAGAAACAAGGGTTGGATTAGGTAATCAAGGTAAAGTAGGTAGAAACAGAACTTCTTACACTGTAGAAGATCCAGATACTAGAGATAAAATAAATTATTTAGATGTATCTACTTCTCCTCTAGACGGTATTGCTGAAAATAGAGACTTAGTACAATTAGAATTCCAAGTATTAACACCAGACCAGACATACTATTTAGCATTTAGGGCATTTTTAGATACATTTGATGATAGTTTTAATGCTAGTTGGAATACACATAAGTATTTGGGTAGAGCAGATAATTTTTACACCTATAGTGGATTTGAAAGGAGTATAAATATAGGATTTAAAATTGCAGCTGCTACTAAAGAAGAAATGAAACCTCTATATAGAAAAGCAGCTACCTTAGCATCAGTTACTGCACCTACATACGGCAGTGCTGGTAGATTTATGAGAGGTTCGATTGCTAAAGTGACTGTAGGAGATTATATCTACGAGCAACCAGGTATAATAGAATCAGTACAATATACTTGGCAAAAAGATTATCCTTGGGAAATATCTTTTCAAAACCCAGAAGGTAACGAAAGATCACAGATTCTACCTCATGTATTGGATGTTAGTTTATCATTTAAGGTTATTCATGATTTCTTACCACAAACAGGTACTAACCCGTTTATTACAAATTATAGACCTATTCAAGAAAATAAAGATGTGTACATACCGCTTGCTGGTAGTTAATAAATTTCGTATATTATAAAAATGGGCAGACGCTTTAAAAAAATACTAACAACCAAAACCACTACAGGTACCGTATATAAGAGAAATGTTATATACCCGGAAATACCTTTAAGTGAAGAAGATATTTATGTTATATCGCAATATGGTGATAGGTACGATACTCTAGCCCTAGAGTTCTATCAAGACTCAGAGTTATGGTGGATTATTTCTTCAGCAAATAATTATCAAAAAGGGTCTTTAAACGTAACTCCAGGGGTACAGTTAAGGATACCAGCTGACAAAACATCAGCTATACAATTATTTGAAGAAGTAAATAAAACCAGATAATGTCAAAACCAGCACAAGAGACACCACAAGGACAGCCTAAAGACGTTATAGGAGGAGGACTTTCTGCCGGAGTTGTAAGACAGCTCATCGAGCGTGAAAAACTTGTGTCTCAAAATCAAAAAACTAAAGAACATCTTCTATTCTTTAATGGTAATGGTGCCTGGGCTAGAATGGTTTCCAGTGTAAATACTATTACAGAGAATGAAGCTAACTTACTAGCGATAGGAGAACTTACAGTTGAAGAGGTAGTCGGTAATAAGAATTTAGCTTACAATAATGTACTTATGGGAGGTACATTAAAGCAAGGTACTCCTAGCAATCCGACAGCGTTAGGAGGCGGAGTAAACCAATCACTACATAATCCTATAAATATAGATTCCAGCGGGTATACAAAAGCTGGTGACATAAAGGATAGTGCTTACCATAAGTACGAAAGTCTAGGATTTAGACCAACCCCAGGAATTGAATCAGTTTCTGTAAAATCTAAAGGTACATACGGTACCTTAAGAGAAGCAGAAGTTAACTTTAAAGTATGGACTTTAGAAGATTTAGAAGTAATGCAGGCTCTGTACCTAAGACCTGGTTACTCTATACTACTGGAATGGGGACATAGTGTACAACTACAGTCTTCAGAAAATGTTGGACAGTTAAATACACAAATAACTACTTATAAAAAGTTCTTAAGAGATAATGTTGATGATCCTATGTTGACATTCGAAAAAGAACTCTTACAAATAGCACAGCAATCAGACTTTAATTACGATTCATTTGTAGGCTATGTATCCAATTTTAATTGGAGTTTGAACGAACAAGGAGGGTATGACTGTAAGGTTAAAATTATTGCTAAAGGCAGTGTTTTAGAATCTATAGCATGTACTTTTGATCCTTCAGAAGTATATCCTGCTGATCAAATGAATCCATTAAGAAAAGATAAAGGTAAAGAAGAGAGAAAATCAATCTACCATAAACTCTTTACGGAAATGCAATACTGGGTAGATGGAGGTATAGCTAGTACAGAAGTAAAACAGTTTGATGATGCAGTTTTAAATGTGTTAAATCCTTTTAATAGCCCACAGGATAGGTTGAGTGCAGCAGGAAGTGCTTTAAGAGCAACAGCCGGAGCAACTGGAGATATACTATTCGGTAATGATGAAGAGTTATTAGCTGCTATAGATGATCCACAAGGAGCAGAAGCAAAAATAGCTATGCAAAATGATGCATTTAGAGAAAAATTTGAAAAGCTAAAAAATGGAGATTCTTTTGTTTATAACGGTAAAACATATTCTTTCGGATCCACGAAAACAGGTAATAGCGGGTTTGCAGACTTAGAAGAAGAAGAGCTAAAATACTACTTAAATAAAAATTTTAAAGAGTATGGTTTAAAGTTTGAACAAACTGGTACAGGGGATAACATTAAAGTAGTAAGTGATTCAGGAGAAACATTAACAATTGAGGTAGATAATGCATTTACAGCAGACGACTATAGAGAAGGACTTAGATTAGCTAATTTTATACAAGACCGCTCTGTAATACCAGAAAATCAACTAACCGAAGATCAAAAAGCTGATAGAGAAAGGAGAAAACAAGCAGCTCAACAGCAAGATATTGACAGACAGAGAGATCAGGCAATTGCTCAAGCAAATCAAGCAGACTTAACCGGGCTTACCTCAGAAGGTGATATAATGCCTATCTATACAAAAAGTAATTTTGTTAGAACTTCTTCTCAACATTTTAGAAGTACTTTAAATGATTTTGCAGCTTTCAGGTTAAAGGACCTAGAATTAAAAGATACAGGTGTTTTTGATAACGATGACTTGAATGAATTTTGGATTCCATTATATGCTGTATTAGACGTATATAACAACTACGTTACTTTAGTAGACGCTACTAAATCTAAATCCAAAGGGACTAACTCTACAGGAAGAAAACTAACACAATTTTATACAGGACATACAGACGAGAATCCAATAGGAGTATACGAAAAGAAGTTAAAGTACCTTACAACAGACCAGCATTTTTCTATTAATCCTATGGTATGTGTATTACCAAAAAAACCTAGATTAACAGTTTTAACTGACAGTGAAGGAAAAAAATTAGAATGGCCTGACGGACAAGGAACTGCTTTCCCAATGGGAGTTATATGGAAAAATGGATTTCATCAACAAGTAGAATCTGCGTTTACTCAAGGACTTATAAGAGGAGAAACAGACGATATACTTAATATACTTATATCAGTTCAGTTCCTTAAAGATGAATTAGATAAAATCGTTAAAGCAAACGAAGATTCTGATCAAAACGAAAATAACAATATCGTTTATTTTTTAAGAATTATTCTCAAAGCTATGACCGAAGCAATGGGAGGTGTTAATGACTTAGATATATTCTATGATGATAGAGATGATTTATTTTATATAGTTGATAGAAAAATAACCCCTGCCTTACGTAATTTAATTCCTACCCTTTCCTTATCAGGAGTTAGGTCAACTATGACCAATGTCCAGATAGATAGTCAAATCAGTCAAAATATAGGTAATATGGTTTCTATTGCCGCTCAAGGTACTGAAGGAAACTCTAAAGATAATGTTGGACCACTTTTAAAATGGAATGCAGGTCTATTAGATAGACATATTAGACATAAAGGACAAGATAAAACTGACGACAATAGTAAAATTACTCAGAAAAAAGAAAAAAGAGAAAACCCTGCAGATAAAAGATTAAAGAAGTGGATTGACGACTACTACGATTATTGGAGAGAATTTAACGGAGATAAAGCTTTTGATAATGGTGATTTTAATCCTGATTTAGTTTCTGCTATTTCTAATTTTCATAAAAAATTCTGTCAAAAATACGTAGTTGAGGCTTATTCAAAGAAGAAAGATGATCCTAAACCACCACCAGGTGTAATACCGGTTGAATTATCTTTCACAACTATGGGACTCGGAGGTCTAAAAATAGGACAGGCTTTTCAAATAGAACAAGGACTACTTCCTCAAAGTTATGCTGAAGATTTTGGATATATCATAACCGGATTATCTCATAATATTCAAGATAGTAAATGGACAACAGATGTAAAAACACAGTTCTACTCTCTTAAACCTCCTACTAAAGCAGAATTAGATTATTTTGATCAAACTGCTAAAGCTGCATCTGAAGGATATAGAGAGACTAATGCTTCAGGAGGAGTAGTAGGACCTGTAGTAGAAGATGAAACACCGGCTATCAACGGAGAAAAAGTTGATTACGATTCAATTAAAGCTGCAGTAGTTGGTAAGGGGTATCAATGGGATTCTCGTGAATGGGCTGTTAATATAGTTGGTATTCGTAACTATAATTCATATAGGGACAATAAAATACCATTGAGTAATAAGTTTGACGATATAATGACCATATCTTGGATAGAAAACGGAGTTAAAAAAGCTGAGAAGTTTGCATGTACTACTGATCCTGGTAAATACTGGCTAGTTGATAGTATAAACTCAGCCGGTACTGCAATTCTAAAAGAGGGACAGTACATAAATTCTCATGGATACGGAAAACATAAAAGAGGAGGAGGATACCCAGCCCTTACTCAAATCAACCCTGTAACAGTCTGGAGAGATAGAAACGGTGATCAATTTTACGATTTTGTTAACCCTCAAACAGGAATTTTTGGCATAAATATACATAAAGCTAGTACTCGTAATTCTGGATCAACACAAATAGATAAATGGTCAGCAGGATGTCAAGTAGTTAGTAAGCCTGGTAGTTTATCTCGTATATTAGAGATAGCAAAACAGGCTACAAGAAAAGTACAGCAAAATAAATTTACATATACGTTAATAAATTCTAGAGACATAAATATATAATACTATGTATTTACCAAAACACCAATATACTAAAAAGACTTTAGAAGAACTTGATGCATTATTCAATCTAAGAATAGGTGGAGGAACAGAAACAACCAATTCAAGCATTTTAGAACAAATAAGTAACTCTCTCAGTAATCCAAACACTCAAGTAGTTGTTACATCGACAGGTAAAATTTTTAGTACTAGAGGAATCAATTTTGAAAAAGGGGACTTTAGTGCAGCCATAGAATTAGTACCTACAAAAGAAAGTAATGATCCAACGTTGTTTGATAATAACAGAGGAAGTTCTGTTAATTCTACTAAATTACCTCCTACTTCTAAAGAAAAGCAAGCAGGTGTAATGAAAAGGTGTTTTTATAAGAATAATTCTACAGGCAAGGTAAAAGAGATACTAAGACCTCAAGCAATAAAACTTGCTAAAAGTAGAGAAAGATTTGAACAAGTATTTTGTATAGACTGGGAAATAAAAGGCCCGGCAAAAGATCAAACTATAAATGGATATTTTCTAGAAGGGATAGAAACAAGAAATCAAAGAAGATTAAGTGAATTAAAAGAGGTAATGCCAGGAGCTGAAGTTTTAATCAACAGTCCAGCAGAGTACGTAGAAGATACTTTAATTAAGCAATCTCAAACAATTCAACAACAAAATAATGATATAGTTATACCTTCACCGGGAAAAAGGTTGTAGATACGAAATAATTTCGTATATTAATAAAAAGGTTTTATAAGTGTTTTATATAATAGAAGAAGAATCAAAACTATCTTCCCTCGAAGGTTTAGTTAAAATAGGTTGCTATGTGGATGTTATTTCTACTAACGATTTATACCACCCTAGTCTTACCTCTACAGTAGCTGTTTATATTAGAATACTAAATAGCAACCACGGTTACATTATTCCTATAAAACATGATGAAGGACTTAACGTAGATAAAAAACGTATCTACCAAATTCTATTAAAAGCAAGTAAACTATATACTTTAAATAAGAAAAAGCTTCTCTATCACTTTAATCTACAAGATGCTATAGATTTATCATTAGTCTATTCAATGACTAAATTTGATAAATTACAAATTAAAGACGATAATTCTAGTATAAATTATTTTTATAGTAAACATAGTGAAAAAAAAGAACTTAATAGACTTGTACCGTTAACTAAATTATACGAAAAATGTGAAGATACGTTCGAAAGTATACAAGATACGATACAGCTTGAATTACCACCTGGGTTTGATTTCTATAATAAGATAGCTACTAATGTATTTTTCCTATTAGAGCAAAATGGCGTAGGTATTATCTACGATGCATTTAATAAAATGTTTAAACCCAAAAACCCTCTCTACAACACTGTAGGTAACGTAGTTTATACTGATTACAACTTATATAACTCTACATCCAGACCTACTAATACATTTAACTCGGTTAATTTTGCTGCAATACCAAAGGCAGAGGAGTTTAGAAAATGCTTTAAGCCTCAAAATGACTTTTTTGTAGAGTTTGATTTTGATGGTTATCATTTGAGATTACTCGCCGAACAGCTTAATTACCCCTTATCTAACGAATCAGCACATAAGCAACTGGCAAAGCAGTATTTTAGAAAAGATGAGATAACAGAAGAAGAGTATGCAAGAGCTAAACAAATTAATTTTCATGCAATTTATGGAAAAATACCTGAAGAGCATAAAAATCTTAAAATATTTAAAGAAATACAGGAATACATAGATGCTATGTGGAAACAATTTAATTCTTTCGGCATAGTATTTAATCCTCAGTCAGGGAAAGGATTTACTAAAGACTTAAAAGAAATGAATCCTGCTAAATTAATGAATTATATGATGCAATCGTTGGAGACTTCAAATAATATCATTATATTAAAAGAGATACTAAAGTACTTAAGAGATAAGAAATCTTTCATTACTCTCTACACCTACGATGCAATTTTATTTGATTTTAGTAAAGAAGATGGAAAGGAAACTTTAGAAGATATTAAGAAAATAATGGAAAACAGTGGGAAATACCCTGTAAAATTTAAATATAACATAGATTTAATGTTATAGATTAGTACAACTATTTATATATGATAACAAACACAATAAGCCCTAGGTTCGATTACGATATAGAACCTATTTTTACCAGTGAAGATATGAGCAACAAGCTGTTTTGTACTTTCTCTACTGAAGAAGGACTAGAAGAAGTTCTTTCTAATGTACAAGAAAAGTATAAAATTATTTACAATAAAATATTTGTACTTTATTCTAAAAGTCAAGACGAGTACATTTGTACATATAATGTAGATTTTGGAAATATCGGTACTTTTTTAGAAAATACCATACTAGTACATCGAAAAAAAGAAACTAATACTCTCTATACTATAAATGCTCTTAATACTTTAATTAAAGAGTTAAACGGAGGAGTTTTAGACACAAACTATAGAATAAACTGGCCTGACTACCGCAATTGTGTACTTCTTACAAAAGGTCCAGAATTAAAAAGAGTTAATACTAAGTTGCATAAAATTATTGAGCTTTAGTTGGCGCTTTAATTTTTTCTTCTTATATTATCAATAAGTTATAATTTTAAAATTAGTTATATGGACATTAATGCTATTCGCGCTAAACTAGATGCGCTAAACAACAACGGTCAGGAAAAAGAAAAAACTGACTACTCTAAGATTTTTTGGAAACCTCAATTAGGAAAGCAAACAGTACGTATAGTACCATCAGCTTTTGATCCTTCTTTTCCTTTTAAGGAATTAAAGTTTCACTACGGTATTGGAAAGTACCCAATGGTAGCTTTGTCAAATTTTGGTAAACAAGATCCTATTGAAGAGTTCGTAAAAGAACTACGTAAAACCAACGATAAAGATAATTGGTCTCTATCAGGTAAAATCTCACCAAAAACTCGTATCTTTGCCCCTGTAGTAATTAGAGGAGAAGAAGATAAAGGAGTTAGATTATGGGGATTCGGTGTTACTATTTACAAAGCATTATTAGCTTTGGCAGAAGATGAAGATATCGGAGACTTTACAGATGTAATTAATGGATGGGATATGGTAGTAGAGCAGCAACAAGGAAATCCTTACCCTGAAACTACTGTTCGAATTAAACCAAAACAAACTCCTTTATCAGATAATAATGATTTAGTAGATACATGGTTAAAAGATCAACCAAACCCAGTAGAAGTACATACACAGTATGATTACGAATTTATTAAAAAGCAGTTACAAACTTACTTAGACCCTAACGCAGTAGAAGAAAGTAATATACCAACTGCACCATCTACAGATGATAAATTGCCAGAAAGCTTAGGTCAACAAAAAGCAGACTTTACTTTGGAAACAGCTACGGCTGGCAACAAAGATACAGTAAGCAAATTTGATGATTTATTTAACGAATAGAAATGGCAGAACAGAAAAAAGAAGCAAAAGCAGCCGCATCTGCGGCAGTCAAGAAGAATTTCAATCTTGGAAACTTTAAAAAGAAAAAAGGTTTTTCAAATGCATCCGTAAAGTTTAAAGAACAGGGATGGATTCCTTTATCTAAAGCTTTCCAAGACATTACATCTCTTCCTGGCATTCCAACAGGTCATATTACCCTACTAAGAGGTCATAGTGATACTGGAAAAACTACCGCTTTACTAGAAGCTGCAGTTAATGCACAGAAACTCGGAATACTTCCAGTCTTTATAATTTCAGAGATGAAGTGGTCTTGGGACCATGCTAAAGAAATGGGATTAAAATTTGACGAAGTAACTGATGCAAACGGTACTGTGGTCGACTATGAAGGTCATTTCTTATATGCAGATAGAGGTACATTAAACACTATTGAAGAAGTAGCAGTTTATATGGCTGATCTTATGGACGAGCAGGCCAAAGGTAATTTACCTTACGATATGTGTTTCTTTTGGGATAGTATAGGCTCTATACCTTGTGATTTATCCGTACGTTCTAATAAGAATAATAACGAATGGAATGCAGGGGCTATGTCTACTCAATTCGGCAATAATCTCAACCAAAAGATACTATTATCTAGAAAAGAGAACTCTCCATACACCAATACCTTAGTAGCTATTAATAAAGTCTGGACTATGAAACCAGAGTCACCTATGGGACAACCTAAGTTACAGAATAAGGGAGGTATGTCAATGTGGTATGATGCTACTTTAGTAATTACCTTTGGAAATATTACTAATCCAGGTACATCTAAAATTAAAGCTATTAAAGATGGACTACAGGTGGAGTTTGCTAAACGTACCAACGTTCAAGTTGAAAAGAACCATATTGGAGGTGTACAGTCTAGAGGTAGAGTAGTAATGACATCCCATGGATTTATCCCGGATGATAAACGTGCTATAGATAAGTATAAAAATGAGCATAAAGACCACTGGTTAAAACTGGTAGGTAGTATAGACTTTGATTTAATCGAAGAAGGAGACTTAGAAGAAGAAACTATAACTCCTAATATTCTAGATTAATGTCAAATTACGGAAATATTCTCAAAAATCTTAAAGAAACCCCACCAAGAGAATTAAACGATCACATACTAGTGATTGATGCTATGAATATGTTAATTCGTAGCTTTTCTCTACTAAAAGCGATGAATCCATCAGGTACACATATCGGAGGCCTGGTGGGTTTTCTTCGCTCTTTAGGGTATGTAACTAGGATTTTTGATCCAACGAGGGTTGTAGTAGTATGGGACGGAAAAGGAGGATCAGCTAACCGCAAGAATATAGATCCAAACTATAAAGCTCAAAGAGCTACTGCTCGTATAACTCACTGGGGACTGTATGACTCCAAAGCAGAAGAACAAGAAGCCTTAATAGGGCAGTTATATAGGACTCAAGATTACTTAGAATGCCTTCCTTTACAACAGATAGGAATGGATAAGTTAGAAGCAGATGATATTATTGCTTATTTAGCAAAACAAGCAGCTTCTTCTCCTAAAGTAAAGAAAATTACTATAGTCTCTTCTGATAAGGATTTTTTACAGTTAGTAGATAATACTATAGAGGTATACGCACCAGTAAAGAAGAAAACATTTACAGAAAGTAATATTTTCGATGAACTTAAGGTATTGCCTGAAAACTATAATGTTGTAAAAGCACTTCTTGGAGATAATTCCGATAATTTAACCGGAGTAAAGGGACTCGGAATAAAAACTATACTATCAGAGTTTCCTGCATTAGTAAATACTTCTGGTGCCGATCTTCAATATGTATATGATACGTGTGCTGCAAAATTAGAAGAAGATAAATGTAAGAAGATATTTCCAAAAATTATCACAGAATGGGATCGTGTAGAAACTAATTATAAGTTGATGAATTTACATGATTCTGTGTTGGATGATAAAGAAAAAAATCATATATTAGATATAATAAAGAGTGATATACCCAACTTACAAACAGGGGCGTTTTTACATCTTCTAGATCAAGATAAGATCGAAGGAGTTACAAAAAATACTGAAGGTTGGTTAGAGAACTTTAGAGGTTTAACGGTTTTTAAAAAATAAGTTATAGATGACATTAAAAGCATTGAATCAGTATGGAAAAGGTTTCCAGCTGAAAGTATTGGGCTCATTGCTGACAGATAAAAGTTTCTTACTAAATGTAAGAGACGTTCTTCAAGAAGATTACTTTGATTCAGACGCACATAAGTGGATAATCAACCAGATTGTCGGGTATTTTGATAAGTACCACACTACCGTAACTATGGATGTGTTAAAAGTAGAGTTGCAAAAATTAGAAAATGAAATTCTTAAAGTAGCTTTAAAAGAGGAGCTACGTAACTCCTATCAGGCATCTCAAGACGATTTAGAATACGTACAAGAAGAATTTACTACTTTTTGTAAGAATCAAGAGATGAAACAAGCTATTTTGAATTCTACAGATTTGCTTAAAGCAGGTGATTTTGATGGTATTAGAAATACTATAGAAAAAGCCATGAAAGCTGGTATGGATAAAAATATAGGTCATGAATATAATAAAGATATTGAGACTCGTTATAGAACTGATTACCGTCCTACTGTTCCTTCTCCTTGGCCTATCCTTAATGATGGTATTCAAGGAGGATTTGGGCCTGGGGACTTGGCTATTGTATTTGGTAATCCTGGTGGCGGTAAGTCATGGACTATGGTGGCTATTGCTGCTCATGCTGTTAAGCTTGGTTTTAAAGTCAACTACTACACTCTTGAACTCGGGGAAGATTACGTTGGTAAGCGATTTGACTGCTATTTTACAGGGTACTCTATTGATGAAGTTAATGGACATAGAAAAGAAGTACAAAAAGTAGTAGATAATCTAAAAGGTAAGTTAATAGTTAAAGAATATGCACCTAAAGGAGCTACAGTTAATACTATTAAGTCACATATTCAAAAATGTATTGATATGGACCATAAACCAGACTTGGTAGTTATAGATTACGTCGACTATTTACGAGCTCCTTCTAAAGGTAAATTCTCTGAACGAAAAGACGAAATCGA
>Ga0222718_10001692_pt1 | contig 20626 bp, 16 predicted proteins | sample C33_27DmetaG_FD_165045 | JGI IMG/M metagenome (GOLD analysis project Ga0222718, IMG submission 165045) | Estuarine water microbial communities from San Francisco Bay, California, United States - C33_27D | ecosystem: Environmental > Aquatic > Marine > Unclassified | place: USA: California... | reverse complement strand
TATTAAACAAACTCATAGAGGGCACCCAACACATAAACAGATTCCATTTATATACAAGTTGTGAGGCCTTTGGTCCACAGGCAGAATATATCAGAGACGGATTAAATTGGGGTCAATGGACTACAAACTTTGAAAGAATTTGTAGTGAAGCAAGACTGGAAGGATTACACATGATGATGACTATCAATGCTTTATGTTTGGATAGTATTGTTGACTTTTTCGACTGGATGCTAGAAATGAAACGTAAATACGGTCATAATCGTCCTGGATTTACCTGTAACATTTTACGTTTCCCTAGTTTCCAGTCACCCCTTACATTACCAGACAGTTTGCGTAAAAAATATCACGACCAAGTTTTTAACTGGCTTAAAGATGTCAGAGAAAAAGGTGAGACTGATGCTAATGGACAACTGCTAGTACAACCCTGGGAGCAAGACCAAGTAAGTAGACTTATAGAATACTTGGACGTTGTAAAAACTCCGCACAGATATACTGCTGAAAGAGATTTACTAGAGCATGATTTTAAATTATTTTATGAACAATATGATGCTAGACGTGGCTTCAATTTCAGAAAAACATTTCCTAATATTGTAGAATTTTATGATAACATCAAAGTACTTGATATACCACAAGAGGAAGACATACAAGCACCAAAAACAGCAGGCATAAAAGGCGGTCTAGCCGCAAAACGTGTTGTTACTGAAGATGGTGAGGTAAAAGTTGTAGAAGTTACTATGAGGAACAGACAAACTGGTGAAAGTGATGACAATTATGACGATGAAAAATATTCCACAGATCCAGACTATAAACCTAAGCCAGGAAGTAGTATAGGCTGGGATACAGAAGTTGATGGTTTAGGTGGCACCAAAGATGAGTAAAAAATTAGAAGATATTTTATTTGTAATTCAGGCCAGAGTAAACAGTGAACGTGTACCTAATAAAATGTTACGCCCATTTTCAGGTACAAATTTATTTGAAATAGCACTGGAAAAAATTAAAAAAACACAAATACCCACAGAAAATTTTATTGCCAGTGTATATGAACAATCTCTTATAGATGTAGCAAATAGACATGGTTTTAAAGAATACCGTAGGACTTTAGAGAGCAATATGGAAGAACGTGATATTCGTATCATGTATGAATGGTATAATAAATTTCCTAAATATAAATATGCTATCAAAATTAATGCTTGTAATTTATTTTTAAAAGCAGAAACCATAGATGCTTTTATAAATCATTATTTAGAATCAGATAATGATGGATTATTTGCTGTAACTTCCAAACAACAATATTATTGGGCCAGTGATGGTGAACTCACAACTGAATGGCCAGAGGGATATAATATTATGAACACAAAACGAGTAGGCAAAACATTTGAAGCCGCTCATTGTTTATATGCTGGTTCACTGGAATTAATAGATCAGGGTAAATGGATGGGAGAACCTCCATATACAAAAAATAATCCTGAATTATTTGAAGTAGAAGATTTTGAAGCATTAGACATAGATCACGAATGGGAGTTTGATTTATATACCTCATATTGGGACAAAAAATATGGCTAATGTTATTGCTGAAATAGGTATAAATCACAAAGGCGATTTATCTATAGGTAAAAAACTAATAGATCAGGCCAGCAATAGTAAATGTTGGGGTGTAAAATTACAATATAGAAATTTAAGAACCTTTTACAAAAATTTTGACGAAATAGGTGATGGGATAATTTCTGAAGAACTTTCCAGAGCAAATTTACCCATAAAAAAATATTTAGAATTAGTAAAATATGCCAAGCAAAAAAATTTAAAAGTAGGAATAAGTTTTTTCAGAAACACTGATTTTAGAGATTTTAAAAAACACATAAAAGATTTTGACTTTTTTAAAGTGCCCAGCAGTGAATGTTTGAATACCCCACTTATAGATGCTTTATTAGAGACTGGTAAACAAGTAATAGTCAGCACAGGGGGTCATAATTTACAACAAATTACAGACGTTTTATCAATATACAAACAAAAAATCACTGTGCTACATTGTATATCAAACTATCCAACTCGTTTGGGACATCAAAACCTATCATTTATTACAAAATTACAGCAAACAGGTTTTACAGACGTTGGTTACAGCAGTCATGATGAAGATATAGAAGTTTGTTTAATGGCTTTGTGCTATAATATAAACTGGATAGAGCGTCATATAACACTTAATAAAAACGGTGGTGGATTAGATGATAGTTCTAGCTCAGAGGTAGCAGATTTTTATAAACTAAATGAGTTTATAGAAAATTATAAAGGCATACATAACACACAAGGCAGTATAAATCAAGGAGAAGTTTTAAATTTACAAAACCTATCCACAGGATTGTATGCTAAAAATAACATAGCCAGTAATGTAAACGTTACATTAAATAATTTTGAAATAAAAGCACCCAGAAAAGGTGTTGGTGTGGGAGATTTTTTACACACTTTTCAACACAAAAAGGTTATTCAGCCCTTAAAACAGGGAGAACCTTTAAGTATAGCACACTTTAAACACACTCAGGCACTAAAGCAACAAACAATACAACAATGTAAAAACAATTTAACTGGAATTCCTGTGAGATTACATGATTTTCATAATTTTAAACGCCTAATTCCCATAGGTGTATATGAATTTCATCTTTCATATCAGGAATTACTATCATTAAATTTGTTTGATATACTAGATCAAATTAAGGGCAACGATGACATCAGCATACATTTACCTGATTACCTCTATGGAAACAGATTAATAGATCCTGTATCAGATAACAATGATATCAGAAAAGAAAGCAGAGCATTAATAGAGATCACCAGAAAATTAGCAGATAAAATACAGGATAAAACAGGGAAAAATGTGCCCATAGTGGGCAGTTTTTCAGTATTAGGTACAGATAAATTTGCCACATATGATAATTTGTTTGAATATATAACACCACACAAAATACTATCACAATGGCTACCAGTATATGCCTGGTACTTTGGTGGCGCCAGTAAACTAACCGCATTCAATTCAGTTGAGGATATACATTATATAAATAAAAATAACGTAGATATATGCTTAGATCTATGCCATCTGATACTGTCTGCTAACTTCTACAAGCAGGATTACACAGATTGGTATAATATGCTAAAAGATAATATTAAGCATATACATATTGCTGATGCTGAAGGTGTGGATAGTGAAGGACTTGAAATTACACCTCAGAGGCTGGAGTTTTTTAAACAAAGTTGCCAACTAGACTGTATGAAAATTATAGAAGTTTGGCAGGGACACCTAAACAATGGTGAAAAATTTATAACAGAATTACACAAACTATTTTAAAATGAATAAACCTAGACTTTTTGTATACGGATGTAGTTTTACAAAATATTTTTGGCCAACATGGGCAGATATTATCTATTATGATTTACAAGATGAATTAGACGGGTATTTTAACTATGGCGGAGTTGGTTTAGGGAATAGATCTATTGAATGTCTTATTGTGGAGTCACACTTAAGACATAATATCACAGACAACGATATAGTGATTGTAAATTGGTCTGGTATTACCAGAGAAGATAAATTTTTAAAAAGCAATGAAGGCTGGAAGAAGGGCAGAGGACCTATACAATCTATGAGAGTATACAATAAAGATTATTATAAAAATCATTGGAGTATAGAAAATGATGTAATTCAAACTGCTACATCAATTTATGCATGTAATAAGTTAGTAAATATATCGTACCAAGCATCGTTAAGCCCAATGTTTACATTAGAAAGAAACTATGAGCTAGAAGCAGAGTGTGAAAATAATATAATAGATTTTTATAAAGATAATTTTGTAGAAATGGATAGTTGGTATGAATGGAATAATAATAATATAATGTTCAAAACATATCAGCATTTGTTAAATGACGGTCATCCTACTGTGACAGATCATTTAAATTGGGTACAAGAAAAGATATATCCCAAATTAAATAAAAAAGTAAAATCTAAAACTGTGGAATGGTGCGACAAAGCTCAAAAGGCAGTAATGGAATTTTATCAACTTGGGTCAAATAATATGGAAAAATATATAAAAGATTGGAATCAAGGAGAAGATTTAGAAAGATTAAAATATCTAAATTTGTAAGTTATGAAAATATTAATAACAGGAATTAATGGACAAGATGGCGCCTGGTTAGCCAAAGAATTATTAGAACAAGGACATGAAATTTTAGGCACTATCAGAAGAGGCGCCACAAATAAATTAGGCAGACTAGAACAACTGGGTATAAGAGATAAAATAAAATTTATACCTTTCGATGTATCAGAATTTAACAATGTTTTTGATACTCTCAGAAAAGAAAAACCAGATCAGATATACAATATGGCTGCACAAAGTTTTGTACATGAAAGTTTTCATAATCCTTTTATAACAAACAAAATAAATTATTTTGGGGTACTTAATATACTGGAAAGTATAAAAATATTAGGTTTGGATTGTAGAATTTACCAAGCATCGTCATCTGAAATGTTTGGAGACGTCAAAGTAAGTCCTCAAACCGAAGATACAACTTTTTATCCTATGAGTCCTTATGGTGTATCCAAGGCCGCGGCTCATTATGCTGTTATAAATCACAGAAAGGCATATGGAATACACGGCACCACAGGCATTCTTTTTAATCATGAATCAGAACTCAGAGGAGAAGAATTTGTAACCAGAAAAATTACTTCACAAATGGCACAATTGGCTTTGGGCAGACAGGAACCCATTAGTTTAGGTAATTTAGATGCTAAACGTGATTGGGGATATGCCCCAGATTATATGAAAGCGGCAATAAAGATTTTAAACAGCGATATTCCAGACGACTTTGTTGTAGCCACAAATAGGTTGGCATCAATCAGAGATTTTTTCACAGTGTCTGCCAAAGTAGCAGGATTCGAAGCAGAGTTTCAGGGCGAGGGTGTTGATGAAATCTGTATAGACAAAAATACAGGAAAAACATTGTGTGTTGTTAATAAAGAATATTACAGACCTTCTGATGTTGTATTGCTTAAAGGTGACGCTTCAAAAATTAAAAACAATTTAGGCTGGAATAATACAATAGAATGGGATACATTGGCGGTTATTATGACAGAATTTGATTTAGACAGAGCTAAAAACCCCGCCAACTATAAATTTTAAAATGGATAAGCCTAAAATAGCAGTTTGTTTAAGTGGCCAATTAAGAAAACTTGGACAACCTGATCATAAAAATATATTTAGGAATGCTGATGTAGATTATTTCATACACACCTGGGATCATAAATATAACCCAAATTTAAATGAGATAGATATTCTGACACATTATCCTAATGCTACTATTCAGGTAGAAAAATACGAAACAGATTTTGATAATATCATAGAGGAACTTGAAAAATATAAAAATAGAAATTGGACTAATGATGAAATTAGAGAAGGATCTTTTAGATATCATTTTGCCCAATATTATACTATTATAAAAAGTTTAAATATGTGTTACAATCATTATAAAGATTATGATTTTATTATAAGGTTAAGAACCGATATAGATATTTTTAATTCAGAGGCTATAACCGACAACACATCAAATGATCATTTAGTTGAATTATTTTACAAATGTTATCAGCATTATTCTGTAAATAGTAAAGGAAACGATATAGATCATTTTGAAAATAATATCAAACCATCCGTTGCCAGTTATATTCAGTATATCCAAAACGATATTGTAAGCATCAGAGATTGGATTTGGACAGCAAATACAGATGCTTTTAGAATATTGGGGCAACTTTCGGCAAAGGATACTGTTAAATTAGCATATGACATAATGATAGAAAATAATTTTAATTGGAGTGTGGCTCCGGTTGTGTGGCCACACATATTTTTTAAATATGGAATATGTTTAGCAGGAAATTATAATGGCAGAATGCCAGATGGAAGATGTATCAGAGACCCTAATATAGAAAAAACCCATCATTACGGTGAAGTAGATGAGTAGAATTAAGCCCAAATGGGAACACGGACAAATGAGTCCAGATTCAGAAAACAAGGTGTTCTGTACAGCACCCTGGACTCACACCTATATTTCACCACAGTCAGAAAGGCGTATGTGTTGTGCTAGTAGAGAAGAACACATGATGCAACGTCAGTATATAGATGCCAGTAATGACGAAAGCACAGGAAAATATAAAGATGTAGGCACAATAGATGACTACAAACCAATAAGTTTAAAAGAACACTGGAACTCACCTTACATGATGGACATAAGAAAGAAACTTATGGCTGGAGAAGAAATACCACAATGTGCCGTTTGTAATGACAGCATTCTAAGTCAAAGTACATACCGCCAATGGTTTACTGGATTTCTGTTTCAGGACAAAATAGACCAGTGTTTTGAGGAGACAGACGAAAATGGATATACTACTATGGAACCTATCAGTTTTGATTATAGGGTTAGTAATTTATGCAATTTTAAATGCCGTATGTGTGGCGAACCGCTCAGCTCAAGTTGGGAGGCAGAGAAGCGAAAACATGATTTATGGTCGCCTAAGAACCAGCCGTTTATGGTCCCGGAGAATAAAAAGATAATTGAAAAGTTTCAAAAGGAAGTAGTTGAAGAAGAGTTTTGGGACGCCATTTGTAGAGGCATTGTAGAAGAAATTTACTGGGTAGGTGGCGAGCCACTTATGTATGACATTCACTGGCAAAGCATGGACAGATTGGCACAAGACGATAACCTCAAAAAGGTTCATTTAAGATATAACAGTAATTTAAGTCGTGTACGTTTTGGAAAACATTATCTATACGATTGGTTACCACAAGCAAAAGACTGGACCATGTGTGCCAGTATAGATGCTACTGGAGAAATAGGTGAATTTATCCGTACAGGTTTAAATTGGCAACAATGGGATCAAAATTTCCGTGAAGGTGTTGCTCTACCAGGTGGTAAAGATAAAATGCTTATGGACTTAACGTTAACAGGACCAGGCATGTTTGATTTAAAAAACTTTTTTGACTATGCTCTAGAGCTTGATGTTAAAATAGAAACAAAAAGAATGTTTGCTTTTCATCCTGATATAGTTTTTAGTGCCATGGCATGGCCCAGACATATTTTAAACAGAATTATACAGGAAAATTTGGATTACATAGAACCCAGAGCAACACATAAACAGCAAACACTTGTACGAGAACTTAAAGGAATGTTGGAATCTCCCACATTTCAGGAACAGTGGCCCGATATTGCTGAGGAGCAATTCTTTAAAGGCAGAGGGTGGCAAGACAGAATAGCACAGATTCGCCCAGACGAAGCCCTAACCTTAGAAAAAATTTACAGTCAGGATCCAGAATTATATGATTGGTGGACCAGACCGGATCCCAAACATAACCAAAGATAATATGTTTATTGCCAAAACTAACAAACAAATATTTTACTGCTCTGGAAAATGTGCTACTCATACAATAAGCTCTATTCCAGGCATTATTATAAACACACCCACTAAATTTACATTAAATTTAAGAGAAGAGGCTGTAAGTATTGCTAAAAAACTTTTGGTATCAAAAAATAGAAATTGTGAATTAATATTTTTAATCAGGGAACCTAAAGATAGACTTATTAGCGGACTTTATGAAGTAATTTTTAAAAGAACATTTTTGGTATGGATTGAGTATCTTGCCCTATCAGAAGAATCGGAAAATAATTTACAAGAATTATTAAAAATATTTACAGATGAACTTTTTTGGAGTATGGCATTGGATAGATATTTTAGGCTTACTCCACACAAATGGGATTCAGATACAGTTTTTGATTCCCATAGAGAGAAATATCATTATGGAAATTGGTTAAGTGATGTTTTAGAACTAATAGAATATGCTGATAGTATAAAATGGAAATGGACTACTTTAGATATATCTAACTTAGATAATTTTTTATCTTCTAAAAATATAGAATATACAACTAAAAATACAAAAAATGATATTTTTTATATACCCAAATACAAAGGCGTCAGCAAAAAAATAGATGAATTGTATAATGGTGAGCAAATATTTAAAGCATTTATGTCAGCATTAAACAATATGCCAAGTAATATACAAGAAAATTTAAAAAATTACATATCAAAAGAGCAAAAAATTTACAAATTACTTTTAGAAAAATACAGCCAAACATAATAACATCTTAAAAATCTACCTGATAAATATAACTGTATTTAATTACAACATTTAAGGAGAAAAGATGGCCTCGATCGGATTCATCGGGGTAGGCAAGTTAGGACAAGCCTGTGCCGAGATGGTCGCTGAGGTCCATGATGTTGTTGGATACGATGTAGAGCCCAGGGAACCTGAAAACTTTAACATGGTTCCTACTCTTAAAGAAGCAGTTATTGGGCAAGACATTGTGTTTGTGGCAGTACAAACGCCACATGATCCACAATATGATGGAAAAGCACCAACCAGCCATTTACCGAACAAGGACTTTGACTATACTCTGGTCAAAAAAGTCTTGAGTGAGGTAAATGAAGTTGCTACTCAGGATCAATTAATAGTCCTAATATCAACAGTACTACCAGGTACAACCAGAAGGGAATTCGTCCCTATAATGACTAACACTCGCTTTGTGTATAACCCATATCTTATTGCTATGGGCACAGTTAAGTGGGACATGGTAAACCCAGAGATGGTTATGATTGGAACCCATAACGGTTCTGAGACTGGTGATGCCAAAGAACTTGTTGATTTTTATAAAACAATTATGCAAAATGAACCCAGATATGTTATTGGTACTTGGGACGAATGCGAATGTATTAAAGTATTCTACAACACATTTATATCAGCAAAAGTAAGTTTGGTTAACATGATACAAGACGTTGCTGAAAAGCAGGGCAACATTAACGCAGAAGTTGTATGTGATGCCTTAGCGGCTTCAGATAGACGTATTATGGGACCAGGTTACATGAAGCCAGGCATGGGCGATGGTGGTGCTTGTCACCCCAGAGATAATATCGCACTACGTTGGATGGCTGAAGAACTTAATTTAGGATATGACTTATTTGATGCTGTAATGCTTTCAAGAGAAGTACAAGCAGAAAACATGGCACTAAAACTAACCAAACATGCTGGAGAGTGGCACCCTACCACACAGACATTTGTTCCAAAAATGCCTGTGGTTATTGTGGGTAAAGCATACAAACCACTAGTACCATATGAAGCAGGTTCTAGCAGTATGTTAGTAGGACACTATGTACAAAAAATGGGATTTGATTTATATTACTATGACGAAGTAATCGGTGAAATACCACCACAGGAAATCTTAGATAAACCTGCTGTATATTTATTAGCACATAATCCAGAAGTTACTTATGGAGATCAATTAGACTTTGTAAAAGACTGGTACGATCATCATCGTGTTACAGATGCCGATGAAGCCCTTACAGTTGCTACTGCTAATGGTACTGAACTAAACTTTGTTGAAGGCTGTGTGGTGGTTGATCCATGGAGGAAAATACCTCCACTTAAAGATGTCAGGGTTATACACTATGGAAACACTCGTAAGGAATCATTTAGATAAAATGTATCTGAACATCTACTTTAGTAATAGACCCAGAGAACTTGCCAGCACTGATTTACAGGATGTTGAAAACTCAACAAATCAGAGGTTTGTGAAATATGATAATTTACTAGATGTAGATACTGATAATGTATTTAATTTTAAATACAAATTACGAGAAAATCCCACTGTGGAAAAATGGATAAACCATGTGGAATTTAATTGGGGATTTTGGCGAGCTCAAGACAATATTAAACTTTTTAACTATAATAACTACCAATCTCCAAGTTGGCAGTTAATCAGGCAAGCCAGAATTGAAATGAATGACCTGATAGACGAAGTCAAGGAAAATAACTGGTTTGAGGTTGATGAAAATCTTAAATTAGATATAGATGACAAACAAAATCCCCAATTAGATAAACTAAATGAATTACATTTTATATTTGAAGACAATTTGATAGAGTATAATAAAACACATGAAAAAGATGTAGTAATTACACCATTGTTTAGAGCATTAGAAAGCATGAACAACTTGGTACACATCTGCGAAAAATGGGACGGTAATGAAAATCCAACTGTGTTTAATGTGTTTAGAATGATTGAACATGCTGAATTACAAAAATTATCCATGGAAGATAGTGACTATAATCGTATGGAAGTTTACAATTTTGGTCACATAGAGATAGATTTTGGTACTATAGGTAAAGATTTAGGAACCTGTTATCACACAAACGATGTAGAACTGGTAAAAAGACAGGAAATTAAACAACAGGAATGGATAAGACCTTTTTTAGCACAAAAATTTCAAATGCCCAAAATTTGTAAGCCCTTAGAAATAGACTGGAAAAACGGACCATATTATGATTGGTGCGAAGAAAATAAAGTACAAGATTATGGATATGATTATACTGAACCTAAATATAATTTAGGCAGAGTAATACTGGGCGATTGGATAGCGTCAGATGAATATGATGTGGCTGGAGTACAACAAATACTGTCAGATTTTCCAACATTTGAGGACATAAGGATAACAGATGAGTAAAACTTTTTGTCCATTACCCTGGATGCATTTAGGTACTCATCCGCATGGTGGTGTAACACCCTGCTGTATATCAAATCACACAGATGGCAAAAATCGTGCCAGAAATTTTTTAGAAAACAGAGAAGAATTTTTTAATTTAAATGATCACGACATAAACACACACATGAACAGTGATTATTTTAAACAAATCAGAAAGGAGATGTTAAATGATTTGGAACCTCAAGCATGTAAGAGGTGCTATGATGAGGAAAGAAAGGGAATTGAGAGTAAAAGACAACACGAGTCCAAGGTTTATTCGTACTATGACTCCGATTACGCATCCAAACTTACTGGTGAGGATGGCGGCATACCTTTGGATCTTCGTTTTGTTGAGCTTAGGCTCGGTAATGTTTGTAATGTTAGGTGCCGTACTTGTAATCCAGCAAGTAGTAGTCGCTGGGTGGCAGATTATAAAAAAATTGTGGACTCACTTGACTTCGTAAATGATGGATACAGTTGGTTAGATCACAAACACGATTTTCAATGGCCTGAAGACGAAAACTTTTATGAAGATTTATATAAATGTGCTCCAAACATGGAAGTACTTTATATAAATGGAGGCGAGCCCACACTTATCAAAGCACACTGGAATTATTTAAAACGTTTAGTAGATAGTGGACGCAGTAAAAATATTATACTGTGGTATAATATTAACATGACAAATTTGCCTGAAGAAGCAATACCACTTTGGAAAGAATTTAAAGAAGCCAGAGTTTGTCCTAGTATAGACGACCTGGAACACAGAAATCAATATATCAGATTTCCTACAGAATGGTCAGATGTAGAGAAAAATTTAAGTCTGATAAAAGATGTGCCTGAGCTCACAGTTAGAATTACTCAAACTGTTAGTGCTTACAGTTACATTTATTTAGACAAGTTTTTAGACTGGGCACCAGTGCCTGTGGATATGAACTTTGTTTATGACCCTGATTACCTATCGCCCGGAATATTACCGCCCGTCGTGAGACTTGCGGCCCATACCAAGTTTAGAAAAACGATGGGTAACAGTTATGAACTCGGAACATTGTTAAGTATGTATGATAACGATGATTGGGAAGAAGTTAAATGGGAACACTTTTGTCGGTACAATGACGAGTTAGATAAAATACGCAATCATGAAAATGGTTGGAGACAGATATTTCCGGAACTAATAGAGTTACTGGATAAACACAACATACAACATGTATTTTAATGAACAACATAAAAACAGTTTTAGAAATAGATTCACAGAGTTTACAAACAACTCCTTACGATTACTATTTTGAAAATACAGAAAATGTTATACCTAAACCAGATGTAGTTAAAACCTTTTACAATCCAGACAGCCAGTCAGATTTACTACATTGGCTAACACGATTAGACAATTCTAAATTTAGTGTTAATATACAATTTAACAAAAAATTATCACCACTAAATGACAGATTTAAAAATCAGTCTATAATAATTTCAAGCAGAAGTATTTTTCATATTCCCTGGGAATGGTTTGCTAAAAACTTGGAAAAGAATAACCAAATTATTATAGACCATACCTATGAATGTGATGGTTTATGGTCATTTAGCAGAGTATTAAATTATCTAAAACAAAAAGAAGTATTACCAAATAAAAATTTATTTGTATTATTGGGTAGTAAATTTATAGACAGCAGTATAAGTGACAAATTAAAACAAACATACGGATGCACTTTTATAGATGTAAACTTTTTTAGACTGTATGAAGCCTGGTGGCAATCAGGAGAACTATACGGCCCTGCCAGAAACAATCCTTTAAAAGCACCATACAATTTTGATAAAGCACAATTAGAATTTGAAAAAACAAAAAATTTACTTAGTTTAAATAGATTTTGTAAAATACACAGACTAGGTATTACAGAATTTTTGAAAAAAAATAAATTTTTAGAAAATTCTTTTGTATCAGCAAGATGGGGGGAAACAACGGAAGAATTTAAAATAAATTACAAATTATTTTTAAAAGACCATAATGCTGGTGCTAAATGGTTTAAAAATGATTGTAAAAACTTTGGAATAGATTCTTCATATGTAAAAAAATCTTTAGAATCTTATCCTCTGTTACTTGATGAACCATTAAAAGACATTTATCAAACAGATAGATATAATAAAATAGATTGGTATACCCAAAGTTTTTACAGTTTAATAACTGAAACAGTTTATAATGATTATTTGCCTTCGCATACAGGCATACATAATGTAGACATTGGAAGAAATAAAATAATTTTTATAACAGAAAAAACATATAAAGCCATATACTGTGGTCATCCTTTTTTAATAATGGGGCAACCCTATATTTTAAAAACACTAAAAGATATGGATTTTGAAACATATGAAAATTTATTTGATGAAACATATGATAACATTGAAAATGATAAATTAAGGTTTGAAAAAGTTTGTGAAAATATTTTAAACTTTGATAATCCAAAACATTATAATAAATTAACTAAAGACAAAATTCTACACAATAGAAACTTAATGTTAGACAGTAAATATGTTGTAAAACAACAAATAGAACTTTTTACCAGACTGGGTTGGCGTTAAAATGAAAAATATTTATATTATAGACCAGCAACATCTTATAAACAATAACTCCGAACTGGAAAATACATGTAAAAAAATTGCTACAATAAGTAAAGGTTGGAACACAAATATTCAATTATTTATAGACCATGCTTTAAATCCCATAAAGGAAAGTCCTGAATTATTAAACTTGTTTTCAACTTACCCAAATCTAAAAAACATTTTCCAGATAAATTTTTCCACTGTGGAACAAATACCTAATAATAGTAATGTATTAATGAACTTTTATAATTTTTATGGTGTCCCCATAGAATTTTATAAAAAATTAATAGAAAAAAACTGCACAATAATCTTTGATTATATATGGGAGGCCAATATAAATTTTTATATAAAGCCAATAGAATGGTTATTTAATGAAATAGGAGACTTATCAAAGTTTTGTATTTTACATTCAGGATCACAGATAACCGATAAAAGCTCGTATAACAAATTGAAAAATCGAACAGGCTTAAAAATTATAGATTTTATGTTTTTTAGGTATAGGGAAATAAACGAGGGAATAAAATTTAGTAAAAATATTGATAGTACACAAATCTTTAATTTAGAAACAATAAAACATAAATTTTTATTTTTAAACAATGTGCCTAAAATACACAGAGTATTAATGTTAAAAAAAATACATGAAAATAATTTATTAAAAAATAATATAATAAGTGCCAGATTTAAATTACAAAATTCTATATACAGTGGAGTATTTAAAACAATACAAGATGCTGAAAGAAAAATATTTAAAGAAACAAGAGAAAAAATATGCCTTAAAGATTTTTCTAAAATATTACCTATTTTTATAGAATATGATTTAGAGGGAAATTTCTCAGACAGATTTATTAACCCAGAGTGGATATATTCTACTGCGTTACAAGTAGTAGGTGAAACTTTTTATTTTAAAAAAGACCAAGGATTTAACAAATATTCTTATTATCAAACTTTTTGTACAGAAAAATCTTACAAACCTTTTTACACATGTAGGCCTGCTGTGATATTAAGTTGTCCAAATCATTTAAAAGAACTGAAAAGACAGGGATTCGAAACCTGGGGAGACTATATAGATGAAAGTTATGACACAGAACTTGACCCTGTCAAAAGATTAGATATGTGTTTTGAATCGATAAATAATTTTGATAAAACTATATATAAAGATAAAAAATTTTTAGAAATTTTAAAACACAATCATGAGCATTTTAATAACTATGAATTAGCAAGTAAAAATATAGAAAGTGATTTTGAAAGGATATTTAAATAAAAATGATTAAGCAAAAAGTTTTGTTGTTAGGCATACCTGGGGACCTAGTACATGATCACTTTAAATCAAAATCTGATATCGATTGTGCTTTTAAAAAAGTAGAACAAATAGCAAAATCAGATGAAGATTTTTTAAATCTTTACCATACTTTAACAGATAATTTTACAGGTATATGGCCACTTCTTTGGCGTGTATTAAGTTTATTAAAAAAGAAAACAAAAATATCAGAATTTTCTAATTTTGATATCCATTTACAAGGAATATCTAGTATCCATGTTTTAAAAAACTTACAAGAACAATTAAACATTTATAAAGAACAATATGATAATATTTTGTTTTTAATAGATCATAAAGCTGCATATTTTTTGTGCCATGATGTTTGGAAAGTATTTGAGCAAAATGGCATAAAAATTATTATAGATCAAAGTTTCGAAGCCAGTTATATATATGAATTTTCTATATTAAGTGCTTGGATAAAAGAAACATTTAGTGACAGGAGTTTTGTAAATTTAATTGTGTCAGGATACGATATAGAGCAGAATGAAATTATCCATACTAAAAAATTTATAAGTGAAAGCACAGGAATAAATGTAATTTCATATGATTTTTTTAGATTCTATGAACTTAAAAATTATTATGGCATAAAAAGTTCTCCTCATAAAGTAGATCACATAGGTTATACTCAAAATTTAAATTTTCAGGAACATTTTAAAAATATTAAAAAATATGATTATCTTTTTATGAATAGACGTAATAAAGATCATAGATTAGCTCTTTTATTATTTCTTGAAAAAAAATCTTTGATAGATAATGGATTAATATCAGCAAATTTTGATTTAGATAATAACTATTCACACCGTTACACAGTAGAACAGATATCTCAATATCTGGGATTGGGAGAAAATATATATGAACATATGGACTCTTTAAATAATTTGTTACCTATGCATTTACCAGGAGATAAAAGAAGTGAAACCGAACCTGGTTGGCCTCAACATGATAGATTTATAAATTTAGAATGGTTTGAAAACACTAAATTTAGTATAGTAGCAGAAACCTTTTTTCATGGTATACTAAATGCATTAACAAGACACTTTCTATTTAAGTTTAATGATTTTGAAAAATATATAGTTAACAAATATAATCCTGGTGAAAATTGGAAACAATATGATGCAGTAAATGAACTTGGTTTTATAACAGAAAAAACATATAAAACTATTTTATTTGCACATCCTTTTATAATATCAGGACCACCACAATTATTAAAACAATTAAGAAATAACGGTTTTGAAACATATCCTGAGTTATTTGATGAAAGTTATGATACAGAATTAGATCCTGTTTTAAGGATGAACAAAATTGGAGAAAATATTGAATATATTTGTAAAAATGGGTTTGATATAGATTCAGTTAAAGAAAAATGCGTATATAATAGAGAACATTTTTTGAAAATAGAAGGACTTTCAACAGAATTAGATAAACTATTAAAACAACTTTTATAGTTCAGGATAAGTATTTTTATGCTGTGTATTAGTGTAAATAATACTATAAACGGAGATTTCTATGGAAGAAAATAAAAATAATGAGCAAGAATTCGATTTAGAGCTTACTCCAGAAGAGGAAGAAGAGCTCAAAAAGAAATTAGAAGAACTGAGAAAAAGAGACCCTTTCGTATATAGATGAGAATTTTAGGCATAAGTTCTGGATTTCATGATGCCGGAGCCTGTATGCTCAATGGTACAGAAATTGAATTTGCCAGTCATTCTGAACGATACAGCAAGATAAAAAATGATCCCTGGCTAAATCATGAGCTAATCAGAGCTGCAATTTCTGGTGGGAAACCAGATGTGGTAGTTTTACACGAAAAGGCCTGGGCAAAAAGACTGAGAAATATCACAGCAGGTAATTGGTCAGCATTACAAGAACCCACACAGGAAGACTGGATAAAAAGATTTTATCCTGAGCTAAAAAACATTCCTATAAAATCATATTGGCATCACGAAACACATGCCGCGGCTGGTGTACTATCCAGTAAGTTTGATGAGTGTGCTGTAATGGTGATAGATGCTATAGGTGAATTTGATACTGCTACAATATGGCACTGGAAAAATAACAAACTTAAAAAATTACATACATATAGATTCCCCAGCAGTTTGGGTTTGTTTTATAGTGCTGTGACTAAACATGTGGGTCTTAAACCCATGGAAGACGAATACATCTTAATGGGCATGGCCGCATATGGTGAAAGTAAATATGCCAAAAAATTAGATGAAGATTTTTTTAAAAACAAATTGGATATTACACATCGTGTAAATTTACAACGAGGTATTCCAGCAGATTATCTGAATCGACATATACAAACAGATTTAGATGAATGGGGTCATTATCCCATGGATTATGATATAGCCGCAAGTGCACAAATAGTAGCTCAAAGAAAAATTTATAACTATGCCAAGAAGGCAAAACAATTAACAGGCAGTAATAATTTAGTTTACATGGGCGGTGTGGCATTGAATTGTGTTGCCAACAGTATGTTATTTGATTTTTATAAAGATGTGTTTATTATGCCTAACCCAGGTGATGCTGGTAGTAGTTTGGGTGCCGCGGCAAAACACTTACACAAAATAACAGGTAAAAAAGTTAACTGGCAAAACCCTTATTTGGGTCATAACATTACAGGAAAATACCCAGTTAAAAAAGCATTAAAAAGTTTATTAGCAGGAGAAATATTTGGTATAGCAAACGGTCCAGCAGAGTTTGGACCAAGAGCATTAGGTAATAGAAGTCTATGTGCCGATCCCCGAGGAGGTGAAATCAAGGATCGTATGAATGTTATAAAAAAACGACAAAAATTTAGACCTTTTGCTCCCATGATATTGGAAGAACATGTACATGAATATTTTGAAATGCCGGGAGGTATTACTCATGCTCCATACATGCAATTTGTGGCTAGATGTAAAAGACCAAACGAGTTTCCTGCTATTGTACATGCTGATGGAACCAGCAGAGTTCAAACAGTAAGACAGAGTGAACACCCTGATCTACACAAACTGTTAACGGAATTCCACAAAGCCACTGGTTGCCCTATGGTGGTGAACACCAGTTTAAACATAAAAGGACAACCCATAGTTAATAACGAAGAAGATGCCCTAAAGTTTTCTGTACATTATGGAGTACCTGTACATGTTAGAGATTGATTGGCATAAAATACAACGCAAATTAGAAGATAGGTGCTATATGTGTGGAGGCGACTTGCCTGATCATAGAGGTGTATGTCCTGTGTACGGAGAAGAACTTAAGAAAAGATATGACTCCTTAAATGAATCTGTAAAAAAAATAAGTGATATAGCACAAGATATAATAAAGAAGCATAATGTTTGATATATTTTACATAGGAGAGAATAAAAGTATAAGCGAAAATTATCCTTTTGCTAGACAAATATCCTCTCAGGATAAAGCAAAACCCAAAACAAAAATGTTTTGGTTAATAGAACCAAACACAACATTAGTGGACGAAGAAGTATTAGATTACAGACCTGAGTCATATGATGAAACATATCAACATGTATGGAAATGGAATGCTAATAACTATGGAGGAGTTAGATTAATTCCTAAAACACAGGATCAAGGCGTAAAAGAAATCAATAAGGTGGTGTGTAAAAAATCATTCGATATATTACATACTGACACGCCTGGAGATTATTTTGATAAAAATGTTTTTGCTAGTCATGTATGGTGTGTAGATCCAGATTATAAACTAGGGGAAGATATAGATTGGGCACCGGGGAATTTTGAGCCAAACTATATACACAGTTTTCATTTACGTGGACAACTTGAACACAAATATCCTAAAGAGGAAGGCGGTATCAAGTTGTTTCCACGTGAGTGGGATACTGCTGACATAAAGTATCATGGCTACTTAGACGCAAGTGTAGACTATCCTGTTATGTTTGTAAACAACATAGAGGACTATTCACAACGTAATACATTTAAAGAAGATTATGTTTGGCTAATCGACAGAAACCATAAAATAAATTTAGACACAATTGATTGGGTGCCTAATCCATTTGAACAAAACTTTGTGCATTGTTTTAGAATGCCGTATCAATTAAAAGAAAAATATCCTATGGCAATGGGAGGTATTAGGCTTGTGCCCAGAGACTGGCACAAAGCAGAAACAAAAATACATCCAGCATGTCCTATTGAAGATGAAAGTTATGATGTATTTTACATAGACAGTGACGACTTCACAGCCGACACATTTTCTGAATATGCTGAACGCAGTAAAACAAAATGGTTCTGGATAGTAGACAGAGAACACACATTTAATGGCAAGTTGTTGTTTGTGCCAGCAAAGCACGAACAAGAATATATTCATGTGTTCAAAGTCCCGGGACATTTAGAAGAACGTTATCCGTTAGACTGTACAGATGCATGGGATAACAGATGTGGTGGTATCAAGTTAATGAATAAAAACTTTGATGTAACCAAATACAAATATCAAGAAGATGTGTGTCCTGTACGTTATGATATCTTTTATTCAGATAATTTAACAGACTATGACACATATGCTAGAAAAAGCAGAACAAAAATGTTTTGGCTTATAGATAATGAGCATACATTAAATGATGTTATAGATTTTGTGCCTACCAGAGATGAACAAAAGTATTTGTTAAACTTTAAAATAACAAATCAATTAGAGCATAAGTATCCACAACAAGAAGGTGGCGTAAACCTAGTACCTAAAAGTATAAATGCAAACACACATACAAAGTATAAAGGTAACTTGTTTGTTAAATTAAAAGAATATCCTATACTGTATGTAGCAGACATAAACGATTTAAGTATAGTAACAGAAGACAGTTGGGTAATAGATAAAGAGTATCAAATTGATCATGACATAGATTGGATACCAGATGACTTTAGTAGAAGATGTATACACACATTCCATGTGCCTAATCAACTTAGCCACAAGTACCCAGAGAAGATGGGAGGTGTTCGTTGGATACCAAAAGACTGGAATGGTGAATATGTAGTACATGATGATGTACCAGTAAAGCCTAAAACATATAAAGTTTACTTTGTAGAAGACCCAAACGATTACACACAAGCCAAAGGCGAGTGCTGGTTAGTAGATAGTGGATATCAAATCGATGAAGACATACTGTGGGTACCTAGTACATTTGAAAAAGAATACATACATGCATTTCATGTGCCAGGGCAACTAGAACATAAGTATCCTGAAGCAATGGGTGGTGTACGTTGGGTGCCTGTTAATTGGGAAACAGCAGAAACAAAAATACACGAAGACTCACCTTTTGCACCTGTAGTGTTTGATGTATATGCAGATGAAGACATAGGCAGAGATCAAACAACTAAAGAATGGTTCTGGGTAGTTGATCCTAATGTTACAGTACACACAAACTTTGACTTCGACTTTGTTCCTGAAGTATGGGATAACGGAAAGAAACATGTGTGGCAAAAACTTAACCCTGTTACAGGTAGACAGTTTGACTATGGTGGTGTAAGTTTATGTCCTAAGATACCACAGACAAAAGGTAGACCAAAATATATTAGAAAAGCAGTATGTACACAAAACTTATTTGAAGTAGCACACTTAAACAGCAACAGCAATATACTAGAACAACTATTACAAGTAGACAGTACAACACCTAACAGTATGTTTTGGGCAGTAGACCCAGATGTTAAAGTGCCTGATGAGTTTATGTATGATTACTATCCTACACAATGGGACCAAAAGAATGTACATGTATTCACAGACAATGAAGGTAACCATAGAGGTGTTAGGCTGTATCCTAAAGGAACGTTTACAAATAACACATACACATTAGAACAAATAGCAAACAATAGTTTTTCAGATCTTAAACTTATGAATACCGTGGCCAGTGTTGCCACAGAGTATCCTACTGAAAGATTAGAACACATGACTGTTATAGAACTACAAGACTTATTACACAAACACAAAGATAGAAGTTATGTGTGGACTATAGATCCAGACGTCAGAGAAGATAACAATATAATAAAAGAAAGTTTTACACCGAACCTTGCCGATAAGGATAGGGTTCACGTGTGGCAAAGGGTTGATGACAAAGGGGACAACCTAGGACATGGAGGATTGAGATTGTGGCCCACTGATTATGACGTTGGCAGTTTAACAG
>Ga0222718_10001690_pt1 | contig 20631 bp, 19 predicted proteins | sample C33_27DmetaG_FD_165045 | JGI IMG/M metagenome (GOLD analysis project Ga0222718, IMG submission 165045) | Estuarine water microbial communities from San Francisco Bay, California, United States - C33_27D | ecosystem: Environmental > Aquatic > Marine > Unclassified | place: USA: California... | reverse complement strand
CTCTGCATCTGACTGATTTCCTACAAATAATGCAAAAATAATGTAAATTCCTAACCCTAGAATTGAAAACATACTGCTAGAAAATAGAACTGTTTTTCCTGAATTCTCACCTCTTGCAATCTCTCTTGTTGCCCAATACCCTACTATTGGATGAACTGCAAGTGCGTAAATGAAAATACCGCTTATTAATCCCCATGTTCCAAATTCCTCTATAGTTAATTGTCGTGTTACAATTAATGTAAAGACTAGTCCAGTAATAATACTAAATAGTCTAATTGATAATGAAATTAAACCTGAATATGTAACACGTATTCCTGACAAAATTTCACTCTATCAATTTTTCACTATTTTTCTTAAAATATTCTATTAGTGATATATTCCTGACAAATTTTTTACATTTACTAATTTCTATCCTATCATTACAAATATTATTAATTAATACATTATTCATTTTTAATCCCTGAAAATTTCTTCTTAATTTTTCCTCTAATGGCTCTAAATAAATATCCTGTACCTTCATGTTTGGAAGTTTTAACTGCTACATCTGCCAATCTAGATAATTCATTATGACGAATTTTATAACTTAATGAATCTGTATATCTATATCCATGATTTTGTAAAAATATATCTAATATTTTTTTTAGTTTTTTTTGCTGACTAAAAATATCCTCTGAAAAATCTTTAATATGATTTTTTTTAGCCAATTCAACTAATTTTGTAATATAATCTGGTGAAATCTTTGATTTATGAATAAGAGCATGATATAGTAGACTGTAAAAATAATCTTCAATATTTGGACAATTAACTCCATTTTTTGTTCTCACTTTATTCTCTAGCATTTTTTTAGCCCATTTTTCATCATAATAGATATCTCCAACATATCTTAGATCTATTGAAATTTTTTTATCACCAACTATAATACATGGTCTGGGAATACCTTTAGAGTTTTTTAAAATTTGCTTGTTAAGAATATGCGTTATTTGCCATTTATCATCAGTTAAGATATCAATATCATTATGCATATCTAAATTAATTTGATTTGGAATTCCTTCAAAATTTCTTAAAACAATATAATTTGTGGTAGTATTCAATACATAAAATAATTCATTTAGATCATTCCATTTTTCAGCTCCTACAAGATCCTGATCAAATGATTTAATTTCACCATTCCATTCATTTGGTAAAGTTTGTTGAAATTCATTTAGATTTTTTCTAAAAATTAATGTTAAATCATGATCTGTTTCTTTATTATTAATTGAACCATGAATTGGAAATTGACCACCAATTAATCGCCTATAAACTTTTTTAATATCGTACACATTTGTATTCACTAGTTGTTTTCCTATTGAAGTTTTTCTCCAATCAATGTTTTGTTTTTTATCTTCTATAATTATAACTAAAAATTTTCCTTTTCCACATATTTCTGCCTTTTTATCTGGATTAGGAAGTGTTGTACCATAAAATCGTCTTAAATTTTTAGTAAAATTTTCTTTAGTCCAGCTAACTTCATAAATTTCTTTGATAGTGAAATGTTTTCTTATATCTTCTAATAAAATATCTGTTTTATTCCTCGCTTTTTCCCATATTATGAATATGTGTATATCTAATTTTATCACTAATTTAATTAAAATTTTATTTTGTTAAAAACTAATTTGTGGACATTTTTAATTTAATACATATAAAAATAAATTTTTTTCTAAAATTTTTACAAGATGGCTTTTTATGGTATGTTTCAATTAATTTAACTGATATTAATGAAAAAACGGATTTATTTAATGAGGCCTGTAGTTGGTACAGCTGAAATTAATCATGTTAAAGATGTAATAAAATCAAAATTTCTCACCGAATCTAAAGTTACTACCGAATTTGAATCATTAATTTCAAAATATGTACATGCTAACCATGCTATTGCTACAACATCAGCTACAACTGCATTACATGGATCATTAGTCTGTTCTAATGTAAAAGGAAAAAAAGTATTAGTATCTGATTTTACTTTCCCTGCAACGATTTTAGCTATTCAACTTGCAGGTGGAATCCCAATTTTGACTGATGTTGATAAATATACTATGAATATTTCAAAAGAAATTGTAGAATCCGGAAAAGAGAAAAATGCAAAAATAATTCTACCGGTATCTCTTTTTGGAAATCCATTAGATTTAGAATTTTATACTTTTATGAAAAAAGGAGTTACAATAATTGAAGATGCAGCAACTAATTTAGGTACTAAAATAGGGAATAAACATGTTGGAGAATTAGCAGATATTACTTGTTTTAGTTTTCATCCAAGAAAAATCATCACCACTGGTGAAGGAGGTATGATAACAACAAATAATTCTAAAATTGCCTCCAAAATACGATCCTATAAAAATTTTGGAAAAAGAAATAATTCGTTTGTTGATGATGGTACAAACTATAAGCTTTCGGATATACAAAGTGCAATAGGAATTGAACAAATTAAAAAAATTGAAACAATAATTAAAAAACGTATTAAGATAGCAAAATATTATTCTGAATTAATAAATAAAATTAATAATATAGAAATACAAAAAGAAACTCCAAAAGCTAGACATACCTATCAATCATTTACTTGTATAATTAACAAATCAGGATATAGAGATAAAATTATTCGGCAATTGGCTGAAAATAATATTGAAAGTTCAATAGGAACATATGCATTGCATTGCTTACCTAAATTTAAAAAATGTTTAAAGAATGGAAAATTGAATAATTCAAAATTTCTTTATCAAAATTCAATTTCATTACCATTGCATGAAGAGTTGACAAAAAAAGATCAAGAGTTAATCTGTAAAATAATTAATAAAATTCTTAAGTAAACTAGTTAATCCATAAATTTTAAGAATAATTTGTGGACATAATTCATTATATGTTTTTAAAATTTTTGATATAAATTAGTAAACATATTTTAAGTAATTTTATAGTTCAACTGTATGGCCAGAACAGCATTAATTACTGGGGGTGCAGGATTCATTGGCTCTACCTTATCAAATAAGCTATTAAAAGAAAAATACAAAGTAATAGTTTATGATGATCTTTCTAATGGTAGTGGAAAAAATAACCTTGTAAAAGATGTTAAATTTGTTAAAGGAGATATTTTAGATATTAAAAAATTAAAATCCCATTGTAAAAATGTTGATGTAATTTTTCATTTAGCTGTGAAACCTTTAACCATGTCCTTTGATAAACCAGAAGAAGTGGTAAACGTAAATGATTATGGCTCTTATTTGATTGCTAAATTATGTACAAATCTTAAAAAGAAACTCATTCATGTTTCTTCAAGCGAAGTATATGGGGATGCAATTTCAGTTACTATGAAAGAAAATCATTCATTATTGCCAACAACAATTTATGCTGGATCTAAAGCTGCCGCAGAATTGTACGTTAGAGGTTTTGAAAAAAGTGAAAAACTAAAGATGGTAATTGTTAGACCTTTTAACAGCTATGGTGAATTCATGCGAGATGATTCATATGCTGCAGCATTACCAAATTTCTATAGCAGATTATCCAATCATAAGTTACCAATAATCCATGGAACAGGTAATCAAACAAGAGATTTTACTCATGTTGGAGATACTGCAGAAGGAATTTTTCTTGCAGATCAAACTAAAGATGCTATTGGCCAAACCATCAATGTAGGTCAAGGAAAAGAGATTTCTATAAATGAAATGGCAAAAATTACTATAGAAAAATTTAATGAGTTAACTGGAAAATCCTTTTCTGTAAAACCGATATACCAAAAACCTAGAAAGGGTGATGTAAAGAGACATTGTGCAGATATTTCAAAAGCAAGAAAAATTCTTGGCTATAAACCCAAAACAAAACTAAAAGAAGGAATCGAACTTTATTTAAAATGGAAATTATCTAACACTAATTAATTTATGGAATGTTCTAAAATAGCATGTTTAGGTTAAAAAAGAGGCAATTATGAAAATATTGGTTGCAGGCAATTTAGCTAATACCGGTTATTTTCTTGCTTCAAAATTACGAGAAGAAAATATTGACATCGATCTTTTAATGGAGGATAATCCACATCCCGTAAGTGATCCAAAAAATACAGGCGAATTAGAATTTAATGAATATCCTAAATGGATTAAATTTTGGAATAAAAATTGTAATTGGAAATATCAAATAATTAAAAAAATTCGTGAATATGATATTACTTGTGCAGCAACAGAATTGCCAATTTTTGCATTTTTTGCACTTAAGCCATACATTGCTTTAGCAACAGGCAGTGATTTGAGAGAATTAGCTAAATCAAAAACAATTAAAGGAATTCTATTACGAATGGCATACAAAAAAGCTAAAGTTATAATTTTTACAGATCCTGATTTGATTTATTCCATTAAGGAATTAAATTTGAAAAATTCCTTGTATTGTCCACCAATAAGAGATTTTTATAAAATGAATTCATCAGAGAAAGTTCTTGTAAACAAAAATAAATTTAATATTTTTTATCCAACTACCCATATTTGGAGTGTTAAAGGAAATGAAGTTTTTATCAAAGCGTTCATTCAAGTAGCAAAAAAAAGAAACAATATTCATTTAACATTAATAAATAAAGGAAAAGATTTTAAAAAATCATTAAAATTATTAGAAGATGCTCAAATAAGAGAAAAATACACTGTTCTTCCTAAACCTCTTAATCAAAATGAATTAGTGAGTTATTATCAAAATTGTAATGTAATTGTAGATCAATTTATTCTTGGATCGCTTGGTTCAATAGGATTAGAAGCAATGTTTATGTCTAAACCAGTCATAGCATATGTTGATAATACTATTTATTCTAAAATTTATGGAGAAAATCCTCCTGTTTTGAATTGTAAAACTATAGAAGAAATTTATTTAATATTAATTAAATTATTAGATAATAAAAATGATCAAAACATTGGAAAGAATGCAAATGAATGGATATTAAAATATCATTCACCTGAAATGGTGTCACAAAAATATTATGAAATATTTAAAAAAGTATATGAAAAAAATAAAATAAATTTTCTTTCTGTTGGAGAAAATTATAAAGTTAATTCAAATATAACTTGATTTGCAAATGGAGTACGTTTTCTAAATTTAATATATTTATTATAAAGTTTTAATGATACAGGTAACGGAATTTGATATAATTTAATTTGTTTAATGTTTAATTTTTTAAAAATTTCTTCATAATTATGAATAAAAAAATATTCATCCTTAGATGTACCAATTTTTGTATAATCATATGTTTCAACTAATATTACTTTGTTATTTGATAGTGAAATAATTTTTTTTAAAGATGAAAGTATATTTGATGGATTGATATGTTGTATTACTTCACATGAAAAAACTAAATCAAATTTTTCAATACTAGAAAAATCATCTATGCTTTTACATTGATATTGAATAGGAAAATTCTTAGTTTGCATTTTAGCTATTTCCAATAAATTTTCAGATAAATCAATTGCCACAAATCTTTTCCAATTAGGTAACTTTGCAATTAGCTTAGTTAGACGTCCCGTACCACATCCTAATTCAAGAATATTGTTCCAATTTGATTTATTCAAAAATTTAATTATTTCTTCTTCTTGATTTTTCATATACCTTATAACCTGTTTAGGTTGAGAGTTCAATTCATCTGAAAATTTTACTCCCCGTTTTTTCCAATATTGTTTTTCATCCATAATTAACTAATCTAATATGTCGTTTTTATTTTAGTGTAAGTAAAAATAAATAAGATTAAAAACAATGACTATTTTTTTAATGTAGATTGAATATTGATAAACCAATTTTTATTTTAGCCCCTGCAAGAAGTGGAACTACTGTCTTCTATAATCTATTTACTAGACACAAAAATACCGCATTTCCTGAACATTTCATAGATAAACACTGGGAATCCTCATTTTTGATGAAATTTGTTCCAATCCTAGTAAAAATCCAACAATATAGGTATAAACAAAGATCACTTCCTCACGAAGGAGTATTTTGGAGAAAGTATCATGATTATAACAGCATAATTGATGAGACCAACATAATAGAAGAAGAAAAAAAATTTCTGCATTCTATGATAAAAACTCAACTAAAAGCATTTAGTGCAAATAGATTTGTAGATAGATCACATGATTTTTGTTTACGATTAAAATATTTGAATGCATTATTTCCAGATGCATTTTATATAATACTTAAAAGAGATCCACGTGCGGTTGTGAATTCTCAATACACAATGATTAAAGATGAATGGGATCCTGTAAAACATCAAGATACGTATGGGGTCGTAATAAATAATTTTAATTCAGAAAATAAATTAGAAACTTGCATAAATTATTATAAATTTTATATAAAAACGATGAATGATAATTTAAAATTTATTAAAAATAAAATTGAAATCGATTATGAAGATTTTGTTAAAAATCCTCGAAATGAATTAAAAAAATTATATAAATTTGTAGGTTTAGATTGGTATAAAGAATTAGAAAATGAAATACCTGAAATTTTGGAATTAAAAAATAATGAAAAATGGAAACAATTACCTGAAGATGAACAATTAATGTTAGAAAAAGCATTTAATTAATATAATTTAGATTAAATTTTAATAATTAAAATATAATATATACCTTAATAGGAGTTTTTAATCTAAGTCATATGCATAAAAAAATCTTTGAGATGTTTAAGAATGTAGGATTAAAGCATTTTTATGGTGATTTTTTTGATTCAAGGTTTTATGTCTCATATTTACTATCAAAAAATAAATCAAAGAATATGTTAGATATTGGATGTGGTTTAGGAGTAATTCTTCATGCAGCTCCAAACTGTTTTAAAATAGGAACCGATATTTCATTTGAATCATTAAAAGATGCCAAAAAATTAAACAAGAATATTGAATATGTTCAAAGTGATGCACAGTTTTTACCATTTAAAGATAATTATTTTACAACAATCACTGCCATGCATTTATTCCCAGTCATAAATAATATGGGTGAAAATTGGAAATCATCTATAAATGAAGTGAAAAGAATTGCAGCAACAAAGTCTACTGTATTCATAACTGGTGCAAACAGACCTAGTAGACACTTTGAAAAAACTCATCCATTAAAACATAGAAAAAATTATTTGAAACATACAGAGCAAGTAATAGAGTTTACAGATAAATTTGATGTTTCTTTGGAAGGGTATGGTCCACACTCAAGATTTTTGATGTTTCCTTTTAAAATAATGTATAAAATCCCTGATTCGATAAGTGAAAAATTAGGTATTGAGAAATTATTATTTTGGTTTGTTAAATCAAAAAAATATCTTAAAAATGGGAGGTCATATGTCATTATTTGTAGAACAATTAATTAAATTAGTTTAAATTTTGAACTATGCTTATTGAATAATGAAAAATGAAATTAAACGTTGGAGTTCTGTAAAAGAGTAGATTTTTATGGATTCTAAAAAACAATCAGTTGCAATTATTGGCGCAGGAATTACAGGATTACCTATTGCTCTTGAATTTTGTAAACAAAATTTTCAAGTTACAGTTTTAGAGAAAAATCATTTTGTAGGTGGTGTAGCAACAAGTATTTTAAATAATGGTTATGTTATAGATATCGGTCCACATTATGTTACTCTTCCAAATGAATCTGATATAACAGATGAAATCAATGAATTGTTAGGTAAGGAAAATATAATTATTCTCCCTTCATCTATACGCAATTCAAGAAAAGCATTTTTTAGAAATAAAATGTGGGATGAATTTCCAAGTATTGGTCAATTAGTAAAAAGTTTGAATTTTACTTCAAAAATAAATTTTGGTATAGAATTTTTTATAATAAAAATACTCAGCTGTTTAGGGAAATACAAAGGAGAAACTACTGAAAATTATTTAGTTTCTAATTATGGGCGATTTTTATACAATAATTGGTTTCAACCATATTATGATAATCTATATCACAACGTGGATATACCAAAAAAACATGTTGAAAATAAATTCCCTCCATTAACTTTTCAAAAAATGTTGAAATTATTTAAAAAAACTAAAAAGACAAAAAATCCCATTTCTATAAATTCCCCAAAATATTTTAATTGTTATTTTAAAGGTGGAATGATTTCACTTATTCAAAGTATTAAAGAAAAAATTGAAAATAAAGGTGGTAAAATAATTACTAATGCCAACATTAAAGAAATTTATCATGAAGGAAAAAAGAAAATTATTTTTTCTGTTGATGAATTACAACAAGAAATTGATGTAGATCTAATAATATATGCAATGCCACTGACTATAGCTAAAAAGTGGTTTAATACAAAATTACAGCAAAAAGAAGAAACATCCTCATTAAATTCAATTATGGTATTTTTATTTATAGATAAAAAACTTGTTTTTAACAATTGGATTATAGATGTTTTTGACAAAAAAATTAATTCCTGGAGGATTTCTCAACAAAGTTATTTGAGTAATTCAATTGCTCCTAAAAATAAATCCCTATTGAATATAGAGATTAGAGCAAAAGATGAAGATTCTATTTGGAAATTAAATGATGAGGATGTGTATAAGATTGTATGCAGAGAATTAGAACAACTAAAAATTTTAAATTTAGAAAAAATTGAGGGTTATAAAATTATAAAATTACGAAATGTGTATCCAGTAAATATTAAAAATAATTCAGAAAAAGAAATAAAGAATTTAATAAATTCTTTTGAAAATGAATATGCATTTGGAATAGAGATTGATTCAGTCACATTACACAAAGATGATGAGGACAATGAATTAGAAAACATGCCCCGATTAGGAGGTATTTTTGGAGCTATGAGAAATGCAAAAAATCTTGTTCATAAAATTACAAATTAGGCATGTAAAAAATTATGAAAAATAATTTATTGATTCAATGTTTAAAAATTTTTTTAGATAATAATGATGGTTGTTTAATAACTCTAAATAATTGTCGTTTTCTTTTATTGAAAACTTTTGTAAAAATTACATAATCATATTTTTGACCACACCACTTTGCTTTGAAATGTTTAATTCCATTTTCTTTTTCAGATGAAGGGTTGGGATTAGATCCGCCCATGTCGTATGTCTGTAATTTGTTGTCAATAGACCATTTAATGGCATTCCATGTTAAAAAACTACCAGCATAAAAATTTCTATTTGAGGAATTTGCAATAGTACGTTGAACTACATTATTATTAAAAACAAAATTTGCCATTCCAGCTACAATATTTCCATTCAATCTTACAAAATAGACTTTTTCGTAATTATTTTTAATTGAAGTGTTCCATCTATGATTACGAAATGATTCATTTTGTTTGATTATTTTATCCTTATTTTTATTGTCTTCTAACTTTAATTCAGAATATTCATCTAATCCCTTACTACTATTAAGAATTTCAAATTCTAATCCACTTTTCTCTCCTTTTCTAATGTCATACCTAGTTTTATTGTGTAATTCGAGGAAAAACTCTTCACTATTTTTTGATAATTGAGTTACATTTGTAATCCAAGGTGTGCAATTATATTCAAATTTTTGAAATTGTGAATTAGAAAACTGTTTTGATAAAGGTGCAGAAGTTCCTTTAATTACATTAATTTTGTTAGTAATGGCAATTTTATCTAGTTCACATAAAATCAACTTTAAGATGTCATCAATTTCTGTGTAATCATGAATTATCGGTCCATGATTCCATACAATCATAGAATTAGATTTTGAAGATGAATAATTTGAAAGTTCAGTTCCAACAGACCAAAAGTCTTTGAAATGTATTACTCCAGTCAATTGGGCCACTAAATTATTTGAATTATTTTTTACACTGATATAGAATTGTTTTGATTCAAATGCTAATTTATGAGGATTATAAAATCCTGCCATTTGATAAGCTGTAGAAAAAGATTGATGACAAATATTATCATTCCATTCTTTTTCATTTACATTAAATGATGTTTCTGCAGTTAAACCCATTATAGAATTTTTATAACTGGATGATAAAAGTATTAAGTGAATAAAAATAATCTAATTCAAATAATATGTCTACACTTTTCCTAATATTGAATAAAAGTTTGTATAGAATGGATTTTTGAATGAGTTGAGTTTCTATGGGAATTATTAAAAAAATAATTTTTGAAAAAAATAAAATTACATCACATTTTAGAGAATTACCTGATTTTTTGATTTTAGGAAATACATTTTGTGGAAAAACATTACTATACAATTATCTAATTCAACACAAATTAGTTATTGAAAATTTTAAGGAGGAAACTGGTTTTTTTAATGTATATTTTGAAAAGGGAGTAAATTGGTATAAAGCAAATTTTGCATCCACAATATACAAAAAATCTTTTAAAAAAATATATGGTGAAATTCCAAAAATTGGTGAAACTATCAATTTGCCCTATCAAGAAATCCCGAAACGAGTTCATGAATTAATACCAAATTCAAAAATAATTGTAATTCTTCGAAATCCAATTGATAGAGCATATGCAAGTCATAAATGGTTAGTTGATGCAGGAATAGAAGGATATTCTTTTGAAAATGCTATAAAACAAAAAGTAGACCGTCGTTCAAAGACAAATGAATCTTTAATTGAGAATAAAATAGAAGGGTTAGAAATAGTATCATCTTACCTTTATCGTAGTATTTATTTATATGACATAAAAAATTGGGCTAAATTCTTCCCTATGAAAAATATGATGTTTGTAAAAAGTGAAGATTTATTCAATAATCCATTATCTACAACAAACAATATTCTTGAATTCTTATGTTTGGAAAAATTAGATAAAATTGAATCAAAAGAAAATAATGAAAATTATGATATCCCAATTAATGACGAATTTAGAAATGAATTAATTGAGTTTTTTAGTCCTTATAATCAAAAATTATATGAATATGTTGGAAAAGATTTTGGATGGGATTAATTCTAAATTAATAATTTAATTTAGTTTTTCAGTTACATCAGTAAAATTGTATGGTGCAGAATGTTGACTAAGGTAAGTTTTATCTTCTAAATATTCATAATTGCCACCAAAATATGAATTAAAAATTAATCTAAATGTGTTGACAGGAGTAATGCCATCATAGGGTTTTTCTTCAATTCCAGGTAAACGTATGGCGTTTAGAATCATCATTCTTTCTTTAATCTTTTGATCATCTGAAATTAATCCAGTGGAACCGGTACCATGATCTCCCATTATTATGATAATGGGACTATTGTTATCTAATGGAATACTTTCAATAAATTCCAACATTTTTTTATTAGAAAATTTCACTTGATCAATATATCCTTCTTTATCTCCCCAAGAATCTGTAACCTCAATTGTTTTTACTTCTACTTCTTCTCCATTTGGTCCAAAAATATTAGGAGGATGAGGTAATAGAAAATGTGCCAAAACAAAAGTTGGTTCATCAAATTTATTATGAACGTTAGGTAATTCAGACAAAGAACATAATGTTTTATCTCTATGACTTTCAAATAATAAAGAATAGATGGGTTTCATAATACTAGTTTTAAATAGACTAATGTTAAATTCAGAATTTATTTTGTCATTATTTCTACATAGAATTAAATCTGCTTCAGATAAATCTGTAGTAAATTTTACAGAAGAACCAAGAACAATTATTTTATAACCTAATGATTTTAAATCTTGTACTACTTTATTATTAACTATCATATTTGTTAGAGGGTGAATATTTTTACTATCTTTTCCTAGCTCATCACCTACATAGTTGATGTATTTTAAGTTTAACATGGATGAGAATGTATGTGTAGTAATTGGATAGTTACTTTTTGCATTTTCAATTATATGAAAATCATATTTTTCTAAACTTTTCAGAAATTCAGAATTATCGTAATCATAAACAGAATTAAGAATGGTTTCTCCTGCATATCCATCAAGAACAATCAAGTAAATATCTGGAACACTTGTATGGTAAACAAGATTTGTTTCTTGATTTTCATTTTCTGTAGATATTGATGTTTCACTAATGCTAAAAGAAGCCACATTAACTAAAGTAATCAAAATAATGGCAATTGAAACACCATTGATGATTTTAGTGGTATTGTCAAGAAGTCTATTTGTTCTTACAAAGTATATTGTACTAATTACAAATGTCATGAAAAATGGAATTAAGAGATATCTATGTCTAGAAAAATCCCCTGCAATATCGGACTCAATCAAAATATTATGAATGTGACCATAAGTAAAGAATACTAAAATGCCGACAGAAATTATCATTCCAGCTTTTAATGAATTTTTTAAAACTAAGCTAAGTAAACCCCATAATGCTAAACTGATTACAGGTACAATGATAATTGGAATTATGACTTCTTCATGATTTAGTGAATTAATATTTAATGAAAATAAAAAAATAACTGGAAATATGGCAAAAATTAACGGATGTATGGGAAATGACATTCTTTATCTAATTCTCACTCTTTAATAATTTATTAACTTCGAGAATTTTTAACATTTCTAGATATTTGTAATAAGTAGGGTTTTTAATATTTGCTAATTTAGAAACATTTCTTAAAATTAAATATCTTAATAAAATATCTAAATCAACCGTAAAACCAAAATGTTGATTTACAATTTTTTGTACTTCATTTAAAAGATTTTTAAATTTCTGATTTTTTGTCAAATTAATTTTAAAAGTTTCTATTTGATTATCTTTTGACATCATCATCCATCTCATAATGAATGTAGTTAGATCATGGAATGGGTTACCACTTACAATATAATTTTCCCAATCTATCAAATTTACTGATTTAGATAAATTATCATATAACATATTTGCATACCAAAAATCCCCATGTACTGAAGATTTTTTTATTTCATGCTGTTCAATAAATAATTCATATTCGTTTAACCATTTAGTATATTGAATATTTTTTAATGCGCTCTCATTTTTAATAACATTTCTAATCATTTGGAATTCTTCAGATAAATCTTCTTTATGAAAAATTTGATCTATTGTATTATTTTGAAAGTTTACTAACCAGTTTATGGCTCCAATAACTTCATTGTAATTAAATGGATTTAATGTAATCCCATTCTTCCATTCTTCCATCCAAACACGTTCTTTTGGATTGCTCATTTGATTAAATTGTCTTTTATGCAGAAGAATTTTTTCAGGAATTTCTTTTCCATATCTTTTCCAATTAACTATAAACTTAGGTTTTCCTAAATTATCAAAAACAATAAAAATTATTTTAATTCTTCTACTTAACATTAAACAATTTTTAGATTTTGTTTCTTTAAGAATAGAATCTTCAATTGATTCACCAATTCTATTTTTATAACAACAAAAAATAAAAAATGGACTAAAATTTTGCATTAGAAATTTATTAAGAACTCTGGGAAAATTTTTTAATAGGAAAAAAGAAATTTTGTGCTTAGTCTTAGTTTTGGTACCCTTCATGAAAGAAGTTAGATTTTTGAAATACCATTTTAGTGAAATATCATCAGTTATTAGTCCTGAAAAATAAGGTTGCTCTTTAGATGGCAATCCCCAAAAAGGCTTAATTTTAAAATTCAATTGTTGTAATATTTTTATATATTCTAAAAATTTTAATTTCTTTTGATTTGAAATATTTGATTTTTTTCCATTTGAAAGATAATTTATTCCAAATTTATTTTCTAAACTCAAACACAAACAACCTCTTTCTGTAAGAATATTTTTTATTTTTTGTAAATATTTTACATTAGAAATTTTTGCATGATGTTCACTAAATTCATTATACATATCTTCATTACAAAAAAGAATTAAATCAAAAGAATTATTATTAAAGGGCAAATCCATTTTATTTGTTTTAACAGAAATAATGTTCACTAAATTCAGATTTTCTATTCTCTTTTTTTGAAATTGATTTTGTTCATCAAAATATTCTAATAAATATACTGATTCAAATATTTTAGATAAAATTTCTGCAATATTTCCATAATCATTACCAATTACTAAACATGTTTTAAAATTTTTATTTAAACAATGAAATATTGAATCTGCACTTTGATCAAATTTTGTATTAATCAAATATTGTTTTTCCATAGGGAATTTTTTTATAAATTGTTTAATTCCCTCATCATATTTGTTTTCATCAATACATTTCAAAAGATATGAGATTTTATCCTTTTTCTTATTTTTGATTTTTACTCCATCCGAAAAATTATAAAATTTTTTTGTTTTAGAATATTCACTTTTACAATTTTCACATTTTATAATTTCATTTGAATTTTGAAGTATTTTATCACATCTTGGACAACAAAAATCTATTTCCATTGTATTATTCCTATTTCATTACCTGTCTACATATTTTCCATTTCATTGCATACAATAATTCTACAATACTTTTTGTTTTAATTAGTTTTAAAATCAATATTTGTCAAATCCAGTTAATATTTTGGCTTATTTTATACTAAAATCTATACATTTCCATATTTTTAAGATAAATTCATCTAAGATCTTATATTCTAAATAATTCTGATTTTTTATCTATCTTAAAATTTTCGATTCTTCAGAAATTACAATTTAAATACTCATATTTACAGTATATTTTTAAATGAAAATAATTAGATTATTTTTGGTTTTTTCAATTATTCTATTTTTTAGTGGAACTGTAATTTCTGATGCACATGCCTATATAGATCCGGGTAGTGGAAGTATAGTTATTCAAGCTCTTATTGGTGCTTTGGTAGGTGTAGGAATTACACTCAAAGTATATTGGGCTAAAATCAGAATGGCAATCGATACCAAATTTTCTAAATCCTAAAAATGGAAAATCAAAAAATTTTATCAAGCTCATTTAGAGATCCTAGTGGATTTCTTTTCTACCAAGATGAAATATTGTATAGGCAAGTTAATTCTTCGTATAAAGAAGAATTTGATCATCTTATAGATTCTGGGCTTTATGATAAATTAGTAGAGCAAAATTTACTTATTTCTCATCATGAAGTTGAAAATTTAATTCTTTCAAGTGATACAAGTATGTATAAAATTATTCAGCCTAAAAAACTCAATTTTATTTCATATCCATATGAATGGTGTTTTAGTGAATTTAAACAAGCTGCTTTAACTACACTTGAAATCCAAAAAATTTCTTTAGAATATGGAATGACTCTCAAAGATGCAAGTGCGTATAATATCCAATTCATTAATGGAAAAGCAATTTTTATTGATACTCTATCTTTTGAAAAATATACTGAAGGTCAAATTTGGACTCCGTATAAACAATTTTGTCAACACTTCCTTGCTCCACTTGCATTAATGAGTCACACTGATATTCGACTTAATCAATTATTGCGAGTATATGTAGATGGAATTCCTTTAGATCTTACTAGTAAGCTGCTTGGAAAAGGAACTCGCTTTAGCTTTTCACTACTTTCACATATCCATATGCACGCCAAAAGTCAAAAACACTATGAAGATAAACCTGTAACTGCAAAACAAAAAAAATTAGGAAAAAACTCATTTGTTGGTTTGATCGAAAGTCTTAATTCTGGAGTCAAAAAACTTAATTGGAAACCTGAAGGTACTGAATGGGCAGAATATTATTCTGAAACAAATTATTCTGATGTTTCATTTACTGAGAAAAAAAAGATTATTGATAATGCTCTTGATAAAATTAAACCCACTATAGTATGGGATCTTGGTGCAAACACTGGAATTTTTAGTAGAATTTCAAGTGAGAAAGGAATTGATACTATTTCATCAGATATTGATCCTGCCGCAGTAGAAAAAAATTTCCTTAATGTAAATTCAAAAAATGAGAATAATATTTTACCTTTAATTTTAGATTTAACTAATCCTAGTCCTGGATTAGGTTGGGACAATAACGAACGTAATTCATTTTTAGAACGAGGCCCAGTAGATCTTGTTTTTGCATTAGCATTGATTCATCATTTAGCAATTTCCAATAATTTGCCATTTTACAAAATTGTCCAATTTTTTGAAAAAATTTGTAATAATTTGATTATTGAATTTGTTCCAAAAAATGACTCTCAAGTAATAAAATTATTAGCTACTAGAGAGGATATTTTTAATGAATATACTATAGAAAAATTTGAAGATGAATTTCAGAAATCTTTTTCTATTGAAGACAAAATAAAATTAGAAGATTCTGAAAGATTTTTGTATATTATGAAAAAGAAAAATTAATTATTTTTTAGAAAGTACTTTTGGTTTTTTTCTAAATATGATAAAATTTTGATTATTTTGAAGAATTATTTAGTATATTAACAGAACAAAAACAATAAACTCTAATACTACAATTTAACACATGTTTTCACTAGAAGAATTCAGATTCATTCATGAAAATTTGAATACTTTATCTATCCACTTCTATATCAAAACAATAGGTTTTATACACAAATAATATTTTATGAAGTATGATTGAGGATTACCTTCATGTTTTGATATGTCCAATCACAAAAGAGAGTCTATCAATTGTAAATAGAAATAAGTTATTAGAATCACAAAAAGATATAATTTCTGAAATTTCTGATGATGATAAATTCCTAATTAATGAATCTCAATCATATCTATATCGATTTACAGAAAATGGATATCCTGATATATTGCCAGAGAATGCAGTTGCATTAAAAATTGTAAAAGAACAATAAATACCATTAGCTTTTACACCTAATTCAATATCATTTCAAACGTTAAAGGAACACAAAGAGCATTTGGAGGCAAATTACAAAACTCATGATGATAAACACAATTTTGGTAGAAGTCCAAAAAGAAAAAAATTTGAAAATATTTCAGTTCATACACCTCTAGCAAATAATCTCATTGATGGTTCAGTATTGGATGGCGGGGGAGGAATTGGAAAATTTAGGGAATTTACAAACGGTAGACTTCATGTAAATGTTGATGTATCAGAGGAGAGATTAAACAGAGATCCATCAACATACAAAGTTTTAGGGAGAACAGAAAAACTCCCAATAAAAGATGAGAGTTTTGATAATGTAATTAGTGCACGTTCTATGGAACACTGTCAAGATGTGCAAACCACAATGAATGATTTAGTAAGATGTTTGAAACCTGGAGGACGATTTTGTGTATGTTGTTGGAGATATGATTGGCCTAAATGTCTTGCAAAAACACCTTGGGGGTATACAAATTTAATTTACATCTTTGAGAAAATTTGGTTTATGGCAAAAAAAGATCCCTCATTATTAATAGATAGAATTCTTTATAAAATGAAACTCAAAAAGCATAAAAAAGAAAAGGCATTTGGGAATATTTGGAATCCTACTGCAGAGAAAATATTTTCAAGAAGATTTAATCCTGATGAATTTAAACCAATGTTAGAAAAAGCTGGACTAAAAATTATCAAACAAGGATATTGTGGAAGAGAATTTCCTGGACCTGTTAGTCCTCCTATGTTCTTAATAGAACGATTTTTTGATCCAATGAAACATGGTATATTTTTCTTCTTCATATGTGAAAAATCAAAAAATTAACAAAAAATATTTTATAATATCTTGAAAAATTTCCTCACTCAATTTTTATTCTTTAAATGATTGATAATTTGGTAAATAAACTACAAACTTTTTACTATATTGCAATTCCCAGATGATTTTAGTTCAACAACTTATTGTTTAATAAAAAATTTGCATTCTAAACTGGACTAATTCTATTCATTTTTAAAAACCAGTTAATCGTTGTTTAACAAAATCAATTTGATTTACTGATGTAGGATCTGTTTTTAGTAATATGGCTTTGTAGATTGTTGAATAATCTAAAACATAAATCAAATTAATTAATTTAGAAAGTATACTACCTTCCACTGATTCAATTTCCATATAATCAATATTTTCTTGTTTGAAAAATTCCTTTAATATTTCCCATCTTTCTTTTGTTTTAAAAAAATCATCTTTTCCTTTGATTAGAATTGGTTTAATATTTGATTTTTTATCCCATGATACAATACCATTGTGACATGCTTCAATTACGTCCTCAGAAATTGCATGCATCTTTGCATTTTCTTGTAATGAATTTTTGAATCTTATTGCAGCTGCTTGTAATCCAGATGGATAATAAATTAACGGTACTTCAGGCATCCATTTTGCTATGGATATAGATGGATTTGTATCGTTTAAATTCATTGATGAAATCATTTCTTTTTGTTTTTGTAATTTGTCTAATGAATCATGAATGTCTCTTTTTTCAATTGGCAGAAATGGTTCTAACACTTTAAGAATTGAAAAAAGAAATGTAGGAAAAGATGCTCGTGGTGAATGATTCATTTTGATATTTCTGTGATTTAATCCATTTTTTTTACAATAGTTTTCCATTTTACCATTATCTGAAAATGAAATACTTTTACACTTTAAATCTAAAATCTTACTTAAAACACTTAGAGTTTCTTCAGTATTTCCAGAAATACTTGTTGTTACAACTAAACTTTTTGAATCAACTGTTTTAGGTAATAGGTAGCCTTTGATTACTTCAACATGAATATTTGTTTTTGACAAAATAGATGAAAAAATATCCCCAATTGCTCCTGAACCCCCCATACCTGCAAAAACTACATGAGAAATATCTCCAAAATCTATTCCATTCAAATCAGTTTCATAATGCTCGCGTGCAATTTCTGGCCAAATATCATAAACTTTGTACATTTTTTGTACATCATATTTTTGAATGGCATCTATGTCTATCAAGTATTTGTTAACTCTCTACTGAAAATATATGTTTGATGAATAATGAGATTATTTAAAATATACCTGAAATGTTGGAAACCTAGTTGACTGAACAATCAAACCATATTTCTTCATCACTGAGAACAGTAGAATGGAAAGAAAACAAAGTAGTCATGATTGACCAGACCAAATTACCAAATGACCTTATTTTTGTAGAATATGACGATTTTAATCAAGTTGCTGAAGCAATTAGTACGCTTGTAGTAAGAGGCGCACCTGCTATTGGAGTATCTGGAGCTTTTGGATTGGCATTAGCTGTATTACAAAGTAAAGCAACAACAAAAGAAGAATTATTATCTTACTTAGAAGATGCAAGAAAAATTCTATTTGCAACTAGACCTACTGCAGTAAACTTGGGTTGGGGATTAGAAAAAATAATGAATGTTGCAAAGACTGGAAGCTCAGTTGAACAAATTAGAGAATTAGTAATTTCTACTGCTAAAAAAATGGCAGAAGAAGATATTGAAATAAATAAAACTATGGGAAAGAATGGTTCTGTTCTTTTTGATGATAATGATACTATAATGACTCATTGTAATGCAGGTGCATTAGCCACTGTAGCATATGGAACAGCGTTAGGTGTAATTAGGGCAACTAGAGATAGTGGAAAAAATGTAAAAGTTATTGCTACTGAGACTAGACCCATACAACAAGGTTCACGGTTAACAGCATTTGAGTTAAAACATGATGGGTTTGACGTTAGTTTAGTTCCTGATACTGCCGTAGGATATTCTATGGCTAATGGATTGGTAAACAAAGTTGTGGTTGGTGCTGATAGAATTGTAAAAACTGGACATGTTTTTAATAAAATTGGAACTTATCAAGTAGCAACAATGGCAAAACAACATGGAATTCCATTTTATGTTGCAGCACCATTATCTACAATTGATATGGAGACAAAGGCTGAAGATGTAATAATTGAAATGAGAAATGGTTCAGAAGTTACAGGCATTGGTGAAAAAAAGACTGCTCCTGATGGTATTGGTGTAATCAATCCTGCCTTCGATATGACCCCTCCTGAATTAATTGCAGGAATAATCACTGAAAAAGGCGTGGCTACAGCACCATATGAGGAATCAATTCAAAAATTATTTGAAGCTAATAATTAGAAAGTTTTTATTGTTTTTTAAACTGCATTATAAAATATGAGTACTGTTTCTACACAAGCAATTGAAGATTCTTTAAAACAATGTATGGATCCAGAAGTTCCTCTAAATATTGTAGAAATGGGATTAATTTACGGAATTGATGTTAAAGAAAATAATGATGTAGATATCAAAATGACGATGACTACTCAGGGTTGTCCTTTACATGAAACTTTAGTTGCAGATGCAACAAGATTTGCAAAAAAAGTTCCTGGAGTAAATAATGTCAATATTGAAATTGTATGGGAACCTGCATGGTCAATGGATAAAATGACTGAAGAAGGAAAACTCAAAATAAAAGAAATGGGAGCTGCTGGATTGAATACTCCTGCACCAATTAATTATGAAACTGCCTTACCTCAGGGAGTTGGAAAATTAGTACAGCAAGAAGATGGTTCAATGGTTTTAGCTAATGAACATGAGCAAGGATTTATGGTAAATCAAGCCATTGTTGATTTTTGGAAATCTTGTAATGGGGAGAGAAAAGTTACAGATCTTGTTGAAGTTTTTGCACAGCAAACAGGATTACAACGAAATCAAGTTGAAAAAGAAGTAATGCAATTATTACAACAATTACGTGATGGTGGATTAATTGCAATTGCAGGTCAACCAGACACACCAAATGTTGAATTTAAAAAATAATTTTAATCTAATCCTTGTTTAGGCCTTCCAACTTTTTTCTTTGATTTAGGCCTTCCAACTTTTCTTTCTTTTCTTATATTTTTTGTTTTTTCTTTAAAATCCATTCCTTTCTCAAAGAATTGTAAAATTAGAATCTTCATTAATTTTGAAATATTTTGATCCAAATTTCTTTGATAATCT
>Ga0222718_10001689_pt1 | contig 20637 bp, 13 predicted proteins | sample C33_27DmetaG_FD_165045 | JGI IMG/M metagenome (GOLD analysis project Ga0222718, IMG submission 165045) | Estuarine water microbial communities from San Francisco Bay, California, United States - C33_27D | ecosystem: Environmental > Aquatic > Marine > Unclassified | place: USA: California... | reverse complement strand
ACCTAATATTCTTCCAAACTTACCAGTTTTATCTTTATGCGTCTTTAAAATGATACCACCTTCATCATCTAACATACCTGTTAGAAACTTTTTAGCAGCTAATCCATATTTCTTTTCTTCTAAATCTCGAGTTCTTGATTCTGGTGTGTCTATACCAAATAATCTTATACGTTCTTTATGCATCCACACACCAAACCCTAAATCGATATCTACGTCTACTGTATCACCATCGACTATCTTAACGATCTTTACTCTATATTCATACATTGTTAACTCGCACTATCTAAAATTGTTGTTGAAAATCCAAAGGTACTATCATCAAGACCAATAACGTCAGATGGATTAGGAGTAACCACTATAGTTTCTAATCCTATATCTGAATCATTTAAACCAGCACCGATGTCAAATATCTTTGTTCTAGCATCACGAATGATACTATTGTCTGTGATTGGACCGTGATAACTTAGCTTCATCTCAAAGTCCAAACTGTAAATTATTGTTCTTCTTTGTTCCATTGCTCCTTCAAAATCATCAGAAAAACTTACACCATTAATTATTACTTGTATATCTTCTTTAAAATCAGGATACTCAGTTTGAAATGGTTTTATTGTAAGAGCATACTGAGGATTGAAAGTTGGTAGTATCTGTTCAATGATCTGTAACGCGTCATCTTGTGATTTAGCATATGCGTTAAGTTGAAAGTTTATTGAATATGGAACTGGATTAAAAAACTTTTGTCTCTTTGATGTATCACCAGTTGAAGATATTGTTGTAAAGTTACCAACCTTTGCTAACTGTCTTTGTGCATCATAAGCTATTGATGTAATTTCAAATGACATTCGAGGCAACTTGATTGCAACTTGTGTATCTTCATTTAGATTAGGATTCTCTCTTATTCTTTCAAGATACTTTTGTTTTGGCGCATAAGACAGCGGTACTTTTAACTGACTAATAACGGCACCTGAAGAATTTTTGCGAATAATATAAATGTTATTAAAAAGCCTGCCGAACAGCGCTACCGCTTTTTTAGTTTTTGAATGATAGAAATGTGTACCAAACATTAGTTATTACTCACATCGCCGAATGGATTAGACTCACTGAAATCAATGAAGTCTGCACCTGTTGAAAAATCTGCATTTTGTTCATTTTGAGATAGTTGATTATCTTCAACTACAAGAGTTATAACGCCTGTAGCATTAGTTGTTAGTCCAGTTACTGTCGCGCTATCTACAAACGTATGATATTTACCATCATCTGCACCTGCATGAATTACATGAAGCTTATTATCTGAGTCAGAAAATTTAACAACTTCACCTCTCATCGTTGTGTCACCACTTGGAGATGTAATAGTTTCACCTACTTTAAATGAAGCAGCACTTAAATTGTTTAATGATAAAATATATTTGTATGCGTATGCACCTTCTAAATTGTCTAGTACATCTACACCAGTATCCATTTGTTCGCCAGTGTATTCGAATAACTGACATCTTAATTTGTATACTGGTAGATTACTTAATTGATAAAAAGGTTGTTCATGCTCAACATGCGAGATTTGAAAGAAAGATTTACTTAATGGCAAATATATTAAATCACCTTCTGCTGGTCTTGCGACTGTAATTTCGTTATCATATCTTTGTATAGTTTGTTCCCACCTTCTACGAGAAACAATAAATGTAGCTTCGTCTCTTATCTCTACACCAAATCGAGTAAACAAATCTCCTTCACCATCAAAACCTTCAGTGTTTTCGATGTACATTTCAACTTTATAAGACGAGTTGAAGCTTGATACTGGATCATCACCTAGTATCTTGTCTTCATTTACAATGTCTCTTGGTAAATAGTACGTGTCTTGACCGTAGGTCTTGAGTGCTTCAATGACTATATCTTCATAAAGCTTTTGCTCTGATCGTACTTTTTGACTGAAATAAAAGTTTGTAGCCATATCATCCTACGAAAAAATCGGGTGGAAATTCGTGTTCTAATCTCAAGTTCTCTCTAAGAGTCGCAATCTCTGCAGTTGCATCATCATATATCTGTCTTCCGTTTAAAATGACTCCCCCTGGTAATTGCATGCCTTCAAACTTAATTAAGTTTTGACCCCACTGTTGTTTAATTAATGCAGTAGTATATTCTTTAATAAACATATCATTGAATATCGAAGTATGATCAGTTTCACTTACTTCTGTATAAACTTCTGCGACTATATAATCGCCTACTTTAATATCACCGTCTGCAAAATCACCGAAAATATATAATCTATTTTGTCTTCTTGAAAATTGAACTTGTGGTGTACCGTTTAATTTCATATCTAGCATAGAAAGATATTGTTGCATTTGTTCATAATAAGCTAAATCACCAGCAAAATTCATAAGATCTGCAATATCATTTAACATCATTTGATATTTAATGTCAAAGAAATTTCTAGAGTTATTAAATGAACTTGAAAGAGGAAACATCTTAGAAACAAATATAATATTACTCGCTAAAGTAATATACTCATTAGCCACATCATCAGCTGTTATCTGATGCTTAAGATATGTTCTGATTGTAGCGTCTGAATGAAACTCACGATAATACTGTAAAGCTTCGTCTACTCTATCTTCCAGTTGATCTTCGTCTACATTGACTTCGATAACCGGTTCTCCAAGACGTCTTTTGCAATAGTCTATAAGAGTTGCGCGCGATGTTGGAGCTGCCATTTTAAAATCCTTTTATACTATTTATAAACTATTAACTACTAGATTCGTAAGCCTGATATATAAAGAATCGACCTGTATTGCTAAGATAAGATGGGTCTCCGACTAAAACAGTTTCACCTGTTGGAGAAATATGAGTAACATATCCAACAGCAGTGCCTTGAGTTATTTTATATTGTTGAGTCCATGTAGTGCCATCTCTCGTAAAAACATACGTACTTCCAGTTGATCCATCTCCAGGCGCACCAATTACTACTTCATTGCCATTAGCTGAAATGGCAACACTATAACCAAAATAATCACTAGACGCTTTATCACTTGCTTCTAATTCAGCTTGTTTTGTCCAGTTGCTACCATTTCTAATATAAACATAAGCTTTTCCTGCACTGCTTATGCCATCACGATCAGCGCCAATAACAGCAGTACTACCATATTGGTCTATTGCAACATCTCTTCCGAAATATGATGCAGAGACTGGACCAGTAATAAATTGTTCTTGGCTCCAACTATTTGAGCCTTCAGCTCTTGTAAAAATAAAAGCAGATCCTCTGTTACTAGAATAAGTATACATACCTGCTATAATATATCTACCATCTCCAGACATATCTAGTCTATGACCGAAATGGCCACTACTCAGCCTATAACTACCAGGATTTATAGAAGAGGATGTTTGTGTCCAGGTGCCATTTGATTCTGTAAATACAAATGCCTGTCCAGCATTAGTTGTTCCGTTATAATCACTCTGATACGCGCCAACAACAAACATTTTACCGTCATGCGAGCAAGCTATAGCTTTACCGCCATCAAGTGGATCTTCACCTAAATAATCCTGATTTACTTGGCTGCTTTGTGTAATAGGACCAGTTCGAGACCAAGAAGGTGACGTGGAGCCAATATCATCATAAACATAAACCTCGCCTTTTCCAAAATTAAATTTTGGTCGTGTAGCGAATATTCTTTTTCCATTATAACTTATAGCTACAGAATCACCGTAGCTAGACGTATTATCACTAGACGGCGAACTTAAAGTAGTAGCACTCCAACCGTAAGCACTGCCTGGTAGTTTATAAATAAGCTGAAGTTGGCCATCGCCTTGGCCAGAATTTGGTGCACCGCCTACTATAATATTTCCATTTTCAGAAACAGCTAAAGAACTATATGTAAAACTGGCACTACCAATCTGAGTAGTGATACCACCACCTTGTGCAGAAGTTTCAAGTAAAGCAGTTTCATATATCCCTGTCATTGCCGGTACCAATGTCGAAGTTGGAAATGTGCCGGTAATTCCAGTAGACCAATCAAGTGCTGCAGGTGGCGTTTCTCCTGCTTTGTATATGTATACTTCACTATCATTAATATTACCGCTCATAATGTACATTCCGTCACTTGATATTTTTAAGTTTCTCGCGAGGTTTGTAGGAGTTGTCGCAGTACCAGATATTTTTTTTGATAGTTGCCACGCGCCAGAATATCTATTATAGATGTAGATAGATCCGGAAGAAGTCGCACCATCATCATCGTAAATTGCGCCTATTGCAACAACATTACCGTCAGCAGACATATCCACCACGTTTCCAAAAAGATCAGTTGCAGCTGCATCAAATGCACCAATTTTTGCTTCTCGTGACCATGATGTTCCTGTTAAAGAACGAGTGAATATATAAGCCGCGCCTGAACTCGTAGTATTAAATTCGTCATAATGTGCTCCTACTACTATTTTTGTACCATCATAATTTATTCCTACATCTATGCCAAAGAAATCAGTTGCTTCAAGCGGATCTGCTGTAAATCTGGCTTGCTGCGTCCAAGTATTAGCAGTTTCTGATTTTTTAAATACATAGGCAGCACCAGCGCTCGTATATGAGTCTGCTGAGTCTCCATCTTCGCTATAAGCTCCCGCAATAATATATTTGCCATCACCAGATATAGCAACAGAAGAACCAAACGCATCTTGGGAGGTATTTGGTGAAACTGTAAACTTTTGTTCTTGAGACCAACTTGATCCAGTTCTTCTAAAAACGTATACAGCTCCTGCCAATGTTACCCCGCCAACTTCATGCTGAATTGCGGCAACTACAACAACATTGCCATCGTCAGATATGGCCACACCTTTATTCTGAGTACTATTCATAGTTATGCCTTGACCAAATCTATCACCAGCAGCAAGATCAGTAGGCTGTAACTCTGCTTGATGAGACCACGTTGTTCCAGATCTTGTAAAAACTTGAACTGTGCCCTTTTGAGCATCTTCATTATGTTGACTTATAGCTACAGTGTCTCCATTATAGCTGATAGCTGAAGAATGACCCATTTGTTCTGCGGTACTATCTGGACCAGCTTGAACTTGTAACTCAGCTTGCTGTGACCATGTACTGCCAGACCTTTTAAAAATATATGATCTTCCTGCATTTTGATTAAAGGGGTCTTCATCAAAAGAAGTAGCTCCTATAACTGCATAATCGCCAAAGCCAGATAATGTCGCGCTCGCACCAAATCCCGTCCCAGTATCATAATAATTTCCTGATGGTTCTGTAAGCGTTTCCGTTAACGAGCCATCTTCCCAGAAAGGTTTTGCTCTTGCTTCAAATATGTACAATCTTCCAGCCAAAGTCTGACTATTAACCGTTTCAATCCAACTAGGCGCTAATAAATGAGTTCCATCATTTGATAGTCTAGTATTTTCTCCAAAATAATAATCTCTAGCTCGTGTTAACACTTCATCTGTAAGTCTTCTTTTAAACTGCCAAGTTCCGTTACTTCTAGTAAATATATAAACTGCACCAGCTCGATAAGTTTCAGTTGGATCTTTTTCGAATGGTGCAGCAACAGAGATAGTGTTACCATCACCTGATATTGTTGGATAATTACCAAACGCTGTATCTACTACTGTGATTTCCAAATCAGTACTACCAGCAGCTGCTAATGCATCTCCGTATGTAATTTCTGCTTCTTGAGACCATGAGCTCGAACCTTCATCATATGTAAATACATAGAATTGATTATCTGTGGAGCCAGCAGCGTTATCTGTTGCAACAGCAAGCGTATTTCCATCATTAGATATAGATACTCTCCAACCAAACTTATCATTGGTACCTATATTAGTTTCTGCTGTTATTTTATCTCTTTGAGACCACGTTGAGCCTGACCTTGTAAAGATATATACACTTCCAGAAGCACTAGTGCTATTGTCATCATCGTTAGCCGCGCCTATTGCTATTGTATTACCATCTGAAGTAATATCTATGTGTCGACCAAATGTATCACTTGTCGCACCATCACTGGCAGTTAATTTAGCTTGATATGACCAAGTGCCTCCTGACTCTGTAAAAATATAAACTGCGCCTTCACTGCTATTTGTACCATAAGCACCCACTGCTATTGTGCTGCCGTCTTCTGATATGCTTACAGCATGCCCAAAATAAATTGCACTTGAATCCACCGACGTTCCAGTTATTTTTTGAGTTTCTGTTGCATTAGTCCAACCAGACTCTGGTTTTGAATATATGTAAACCTTGCCACCGTAGTCGATGCCAGCAACTACTGTATTACCATCTCCAGATATTCTTGCACTCCAAAACAAATTATCACTACTAGCAGGATCACTTGCTTTTAATTTAGCAACGTTTGACCATACACCATCTGATTTAGTGTAAACATATCCAGATCCACTTCCAGATACAGTATCATCATCATCAAAAACACCTACAATAATAGTATTATTATCATGACTTATATGATGACCATCACCGCGACCAAATCTATCACTAGCAGCTGGATCTGGATTGTCGAGTATTTGAGTAGCTTTAAAGCCGTTCCAGTCGTATACGCCAGAAAAAGCTTCTGCTGCAGCTGCTGCTACTGCTCGGCCCCAACCATATACTGCAGCGGCTCCGGCTGCTAATGCTGCTAATAAAGGCATTATAAGATCTCCATCTTTGCCATTTTAAAATCCTTTTATATTATTTATACAATTTGATTAGCTTCCATCAGCATCCGTTTTATAAATAAAGATTCGTCCAGCATCAGTAGATTGTTCAGCATCTCCAACTATGATAAAATCGCCTGTTGGAGAAACATTAACTTGATATCCAAAACCTGCATATGATGATGAAGGATATACTTTACCCTGTTGTGTCCAAGTAGTTCCAGATCTCGTAAAAACAAATACGACACCACTTGAAGTGCCTCCATCGTCATCATCGGCTGCCCCAACTGCTATTATATTACCATCAGCAGAAATACCTACAGCTGTGCCAAATGCATCACCACTTGCAGTAGTATCTCCTTGTAAAACAGCCTGTTGAGTCCATGCAGTGCCGTTTCTTACAAAAACATGAGCTGATCCAGCATTATTGCTGCCTTCATCATCACTACGAACACCGATAACAGCCGTTTTACCGTATTCATCTATTGCGACATCATCGCCAAAACTATCGTAATTTGTTGGAGAAGGATGCACTAATTTTGCTTCTTGTGACCATGATGTTCCGCCTTCAGCTCTTTTAAAAATATAAGCAGCACCTTGTTCATCACTTTTATATCTCGCACCAGCGACAACATAATTACCATTACCAGATATATGCAATCTTTCACCAAAAAGATCATTAGCAGCTGCGTCTGATGCTGTCAATTTAGCTTGCTGCGACCAAGTGCCTCCTGATTCAACAAATACCCATGCTGCTCCAGCATTACTATATGTACTATGATCGTGATAATGAGCTCCTGCTACGAAAGTTTTACCGTCATAGGACGCTGCTATACCTTTTCCATTCATAGCGCCATTAGCCCTACCTCTAGCTAATTCATCACCCGATGCTATATCACTTGGTTGTATTGCTGAACTGCCAGTCCACGTCGTTCCAGATCTCGTGTAAACATAAGCAGCTCCTCCATTAGAATAATTATAAGCTCCTATGAATGCTATGTCTCCTCTATAATTAAGAGCTACAGAGCATCCAAAAAAGGTATTATTACTTTGATCTGGTGCATCTGTTTTATTGCTATAACTTATGAAGTTACTAGTAGGATTTGACCTCTTATAATAATAAAACGCACCTTTACCACTATTAAAATTAAGAGCTCCTACAATTGCGTGTTCTCCATTTGGAGAAATAGCAGTGTCACACCCGAATCTAGTGTTAGAAGCAGAACTTGGCATATTAGATGGAAAGCCATTAAATGTTGAGATCGTTGACCAGTCGTATGATACTGGTGTATTTGTTGCTTTGTATATATACGATTGCCCTTGAGCGCTGCTATAATTATAATTACCAGCAATAGCATACATTCCATCACTAGACATTCTGCTGGTTTGTCCAGTCTCAGCAGAAGCAGATGTACCAGCTATTTTCTTTACTTGACCCCAACCTCCAGAAGAATTTTCAAAAAAGTAAAGAGCACCGCTTGAATTCCCTCCATCGTCATCTTGTTTTGCGCCGACTACAACAATACTGCCATCAGCAGAAATATCAACAGAACTTCCAAAATTATCACTTGCAGCTCTGTCATTTGGCTCTATTTTAGCTTCTAATGACCACGTTGTTCCTGTTAAAGAACGAGTAAATATATAGGCTACTCCTGAATTTGAGACACCGATTTCATCTAATATTGCACCGGATACTATTTTTGTACCATCATAGTTCACAGCAACAGACCAACCTAGATAATCACTAACTTCTTGTGATGGTGAAGAAACTAATCTGGCTTGCTGTGCCCATTGATATGGGGCAGTAGAGTCAGTTACATCTCTTCTAAATACATAAACAACACCAGCACTAGTAGTAGAGTCTGCTGAGTCTCCATCTTCATATGGTGTTCCTACAACAACATATTTACCGTCACCAGATATAGCAACAGCTGAACCGAGTTGATCATTACCAGTCACTGGAGAAACTGTAAGTTTGGCTTCTTGAGACCAGGTGTTGTCATAAGCCCTTCTAAAAATGTATACAGCTCCTGTGTTACTTGTTGCTCCAGAATCCTGGTACGAAGCTCCAACTACTACCACATCTCCCTCATCAGATATATCTATGCCTGATCCAGCAAAAGCAAGCCCTCTTCCAAAATAATCATTAGTAGCAAGATCAGTAGGCTGTAACTCTGCTTGATGAGACCACGTTGATCCGGATCTTGTAAAAACTTGAACTGTTCCTTTTCCACTATCTTCGTTGTGTTGACTTATAGCTACAGTATCTCCACTATAATTCATGGCTGAAGAGTAACCCATTTGTTCAAGATTTGCACCTACACCATCTTGAGCTTCTATTGCTGCCTGTTGTGACCAAGTGCTGCCAGATCTTTTATAAATGTATGCTCTTCCGACAGAACTGTTATACCCCCAAGCACCAACAACTGCATATTCTCCAGTGCCAGAAAGATCTCCACTCGCGCCATACCGTGAAGAGCTTGTACCATTGTCTAATGTCTCCATTAACGAGCCATCTTCCCAGAAAGGTTTTTCGCTTGCTTCATATATGTATACTCTACCACTTTGACCAGCACCCCAAGGCTGTTCTCTTTCTGCGGATAACGCTAAAATAGTTCCATCATCAGAAAGCATAAGAACCTTTCCGAACAAATCAATATTGCTATCATTACTTAGTTCATCTCTAAAGGTTTTGTAATAATTCCAGCTTCCATTTTTTCTAGTAAACATATATACAGCACCACCATCTTTGTAGACATTTGCAGCATTTGGAGAAAATAAACGTTTTTCTTCTCTTTCACCTGCGACAATCGTATTACCGTCTTTTGTCATTGTAATGGCTATTCCAAAATAAGGGCCATTTCCTGGATTTGGAAGATCCGATATTCCAGCTGCATCAACTATATAATCTCTTGTTATTTCTGCTTCAATTGACCATGCACTACCGTCATACGTATAAACATAAAATTTATCAGCATTAGTTGATACTGCAAGCGTGTTTCCATCTTCAGATATAGTATTAGGATATCCTCCAAAATTACTATCAGAATTTGATATTTTATCCCTTTGCGTCCAAGTTGATCCAGATCCTTCAAAAATGTATACTGCACCACCACCAGGTGCACTGATTGCTGCTATATAGTTAGTATCATCATTTGGATCCACAGCTAATGTTGTGCTTCTTCCAAAATAGTCACCATTACTGTAATCTGATGCTCGAAAATAAGTACTATATGACCATGTCCCTCCTGTTTTTGTAAATACACGAATTTGACCAGCTGAGAGAGATGCACCTTGACCAGCAAGTACAGTGTTACCATCAGGCGTAATAGCTACGTCTCGCCCAAAACTAGAAGAAGCTACATTTCCTTCTTGTTTAAATGTTTCTGTTGCATCAGTCCAGCCAGATCCTGGTCTTTCGAAGATGTAAAGAGCACCTTTATTTTGTGAATCACTACGTTGGGCACCAGTCACAATTGTAGAACCATCTGGAGTAATCGCAAAACCAGAGCCAAAAACCATGTAGTCTTCTGTGTCACTAGGTGTTAATTCAGCAACCTGTGTCCATATTCCAGATGAATTTTTTTCATACACAAAAGCCTTACCTACATTATACTCTAATACACCATTTATTGTTTCTGCTGAATCAGGGGCCCCTACAACTATAGTACTGTTATCATTACTTATAACAATATTTTTCCAGTTAAAACTTCCACCTGAAAAAGATTTTGCAAAATCTCCAGTAGTTACAAGTTTATCTGGATTTTCGAGTGTTTGAGTAACTCTAGGGCTCCAGTCGTATATTGCTGTGGCTGCAGCACCAGCTGCAGTTGCTACTGCTCGTCCCCAACCATATACTGCAGCGGCTCCGGCTGCTAGTGCGGCTATTAAAGGCATTATGAGAAGTCATTTAATGTAGCTAGTACAGTGAAAGTTGCACTGGCTGTTTTTATTATATTGTAAGTATAAACATCGATTCCACTTGCTGTTCCTGCTGATGGAGCAGTACCATCTTGCCATTTTGGTGTAACTGATGATCCATCTATTGTGACTGCAGAATTATAATACGCAGTCGACCCTTGAGTTACTAAATACGCTATTGTTAAACTTTCACCTATTGCCATTATTGAGTCAAGTGTAGTTGAAGAATTGCCTCTTACGTTTAGTGTCCAGTTACTAGAAGCATCATTTGTGTAATATAAAACTGACTGGGTCGAAGCATTATAAGTAATTGTTCCGGCTGCGGCACCTGCAACAATAGTCATTTTTTCTTTTGGAGCTACTAAAGTTTTATTTTCTAAAGAATCGGCAGTATCTTTTAAAACTACAGTACCCGTAGCATCTGGAATTGTGACTGTTCTATCTGCAGTTGGATCTGTTATTGTTAATACTGTTTCAAAGTTATCAGGTGTAGAGCCTTCAAAGGTAAAAGAATCAGTAACTTCGATTGTTGATGAATTAATAGTTGTAGTAGTACCACTTACTGTCAAATCACCAGTAACTGTTAAATTACTTCCAATCGTAACACTATCCGGCAAACCTATCGTAATCGTCCCTGAAGCTTCGCTAACTTCAATTTCATTAGTTGTTCCAGAAAAAGTAATTGTTCCACCTAAGTCTGTAGCCGTTGACGTTGCGCCATCAGTAACGGTAATAGAAGAACTTGCGAGCGCAGAAGAAGGAATATTTGTTATAGTATTATCAGAGCCTGAAATGGTTTTATTCGTAAGTGTTTGAGTGGCGGCGTTTTGCGTAAGCTCAAACCCACCAGTAGCTGATCCATTGTGCAGCCTTAAGGTGTTTATTGTTGTATCGGCGCTTAACTCTCCAGCAGATCCAGTGAATGAATTATTTTGAGAAGTAGTTCCGCGTCTGAGTTGCAGTATAGTTGGCATTATATGCTCCTAGTAGTTTACGTTGGTATGGTACCTAAGTCTAAAGTTGTAATTGCTCCAGAAGGATCCATTAAGCTATATTTTTCTTCAAGAGTAATACCAAATGCATCAGAAGAAGAAGCATCGGTAAGTGATGCTTGTTGAGTTTCTTGCTTTATATCAAAACTTAAATCAAAATTGCCTAATGTGCCTGGAGCGGGCGTAACTGTGCTATTCGGGAAAGTTGGAAAAGATCCACTAGATATGGTTGTTACTGTGTCAGAATCAACTAAATTTGTAACAACTTTAGTACCAAGCTTTATTGATTCAGTGACTTCAAGTCCGTTTTTGACAATAAAGTTTTTTTGTAACGCGGTTGGCATCGGTTCACTCTCCCCAATGTTTTATTATATTTATATGTTTTAAATTTTTATTCATTATTTGTTTGTTCTTTTTCTCTTACAGATTCTATAAGAGAATTAGTAAAAGATTTCTCAGCTACTAAGAGTTGATCGAGTTGAAAACGAAGATTTGCAGCTTTATTTTGTAAATCTCTAATTTGTCTGACTTGATAAGTTTGTTCTTTGTTAAAATCTTCAATTTTATATTCTTTATCGTCAATTATAACGACATTAGAATTATCTTGTTTTTCCATTATATATGTACTCCTTATGAATTAATATTAATGATATTATTTATTATGCTAATGTTCTTATAGCTCTCAACTTAACACTTGTGTTCGCTTTTGTTGGACTTAATGTAAGTTCTATATTACTTCCGGAAACACGTGCATCAAATGTACCAAGATCAGAGTCAAGCAATATTTTTGCGTATGAAGTCATTGCTACAGCTGTTCCATTATGAGTTATTAATAATTCTTCTGAATGATAAGAGCTATCAGTATCGTATTCAAGTTGCGCGATATATTTCACTGTTCTATAAGTTGTTTTGTCGAAAGTGTGTATAACTTGTGCGGAATCTGTTGTCGTTAAATCAGAATCTATAGAAATTATTGTGCCTTCTGCATCAATTATTTTAGATTCAACATATGAAGAATCGATTAAGCTTATAACTCCAGCAGAATCAATTGCTCCGCTTATCGCAGCTACAGAGACAAATGATAAGTTACCGCTTCCATCAGTTCTTATCACTTGATTATTAAGACCATCAGAAGCTGGATATTTCAATCCGCTTATTGTTGCCGAGTCAGCAGTAATTTCTCCTGTTATGTTTACGCCTGAATCTGTAGTTTCAAGTTTTTTCGAATTGTTATAATAAAGACTAGCACCACCGTTTGCAGTAAACACTGCTCCGGTTGCGTCATCACTTGAATTTTTAATCTCTAACTGACTACTTAATATTCTTAATTCGCCAGTACCTTGATCACTTATGTAACTTCTGCTTCCATCATGGTATATCTTTAAATCACTATCAGCACCAGCTGTTATATTAACATTATCAGGAACATTTAATCCTGCAGCATTCATTAAAGCTATAGTCGCAGCAGAATCTGTTCCGCCATCACTTATTGTGATTGTCTTTGTTGTTCCAGTGCCTGAAGCTGTAACAGCCGAACCTACAAAATTTAATGTAGTAGCTGCAGTCGTTAATGATGATCCTTCTTCTTGTATCGTAATTTCACCACCAGATTGTCTTGCTTGAACATATGCAGAGTCTATAAGAGCTATTGTTTCAGCAGAATCTAAGAAATCATAGGTTGTTTGTCTTGCTTGTACATATGCAGAGTCTATAAGAGCTATAGCTTCTGATGAATCTAGAAAATCATATGTAGTTTGATTCGCTTGAATATATGTTGCATCAATAACATTAGTAACCGACGATGAATCAAGAAAAGAATCTTCATTAAATATCTTAATATCACCTACCATTCCAGAATGAACTGTACATTGATACACTAACGTATTCGGTGCATTCATTGGCACCGTAAATATCACATCACCAGTTTGAGCACCATTATTTGTTACACCATTGCTGTATGCAGAACCACCATCTGATAATCTAATTTGAAATGGATGACCAGACGCATTAACACCAAACTTGTATGTTTTACCTCTTGTAAGATATATTGTAGGATTATCTGCAGTCGATGGGAATCCATCACCACTAAAAGTATAAGCACTAGTGCCATTATTAACTACACTAAACACTGTTTCTGCGGGTCTTCTAGCTTCAATGTATGCTGAATCAACTAAAGCAATTGTTCCAGCAGAGTCTATGCTTGAACTCGCAGCAATTGTAATTGTATCAGTGGCGGCACTAGTTGTAAGAGTTATATTTGAACCAGCTTCTAATGTGAGAGTATCTTGTAATTGCACTGCAAGTGGAGCTGTCCATATATACGCTGCTCCTGTAGAACTAGTTTTTCCGTATGAACCTGTTAATACCGTATCTCCGTTTTTATCTATAGCTACTGCAAAGCCATTTTCATCACTAGCTGCAGCGTCACTAGTAGCAATTTGTTTAGCTTGTGACCAAGTTGTTCCAGTTCGTGTGAAAACAAATGTTGAACCAGATTGACTTCCGTCGTCGTCGTCACCATAAGCACCAACAACTAATATGTTACCAGTTCCACTTAAAGATACGCCTCTTCCGCCTCCAGCAAAGAGATCGTAATCCGCCTCATTTGCATTTTCTAGCTTTGCTTGTTGAGACCATGTTGACCCAGATCTCGTAAATATAAAAGCAGCTCCTCTATTACCTCCACCAGTATCATCTCTTGATCCAAGTGCAATAGTATTTCCATCAGTGCTCATATCTACTGAATAAGCAAATTCTTGATTAGCTGCTGCATCAGATGCTTGAATTTTTACTTGTTGCGACCATATTGAACCTTGATCAGAATCTCTTGTGAATATATAAGCAGAACCTGCACTTGATCCATTGCTATCTTCAAAAGGAACACCTACAACTAAGTTGTTTCCGTCACCTGATATAGCCACAGCAAATCCAAAATTATCTCCATCTTCTACGTCGTCTGACTGAAATTTTTGTGCTTCTGTCCATGTCGAACCTCCAGAAGAATCTCTTGTAAAGACATATGCCTGGCCTCTAGCATTACCGCCAGTGTCTTCACCATAAGCACCAAGAACTATTGTATTACCGTCATCAGAAATATCAACAGCGTAACCAAAAAGATCTCCATCTGCAGCATCGCTTGCAGTTAGCGCTGCTTGTTGTGTCCATGTAGTACCTGATCTTGAGTATACGTATGCTTTACCTGTTCCATTTATACCAGATCCAGCTCCTTTAGCACCAATAACGGCTGTACTACCATCTTCAGATATTTTAGTTCCTATACCAAAATAGTCGTTACTACCACCGTCACTTGCTGTCAGTGTAGCTTGTTCAGACCATGATGTTCCTGATTTTAAATAAACGTATGCTTTACCGCGCTGTGTACTTTCCCATGGCGCGGCAACTAGGGCGTAATTACCATCACCACTTATGTCTAAGTCATATCCAAATCTATCATTTGTTGCTGCATCAGATGCTGTTAACTTTTGTTGTTGTGAACTACTTGCCCAGTTTGCAGTTCCTTCATCAGAATCTGCTACAACGTCACCTTGCCCGGAAATTGATACTTTTGTAAATGATGGAATAGGCGTAATTTGTCTTGCTCGTACATAGTCAGAATCTATTAAAGCAATGACTGCTGCAGAGTCTGTACTTGCAGACTGTCTTGCTTGTACGTAAGCTGAATCTATAAGAGCTATGGCTTCTGATGAATCTAAGAAATCATAAGTTGTTTGTCTTGCCTGAACATAAGCTGAATCAATTAATGCAATAGCGTCTGTAGAATCTAAATCTGATTTTGCATTAATTAAACCAACAAGTGTTGAATAAGCAGAATCATCGTCGTTTAATGCAGCTGCTATTTCGTTAAGAGTATCTAATGTGCCAGGAGCGCCATCAATTAAATTATTAATCTGTGAAGTAACAAATGAAGAATCCGCAAAGTCAGCATTTGTATATTTGATTTGTCTTGCTTGAACATATGCACTATCTGCAGTAGCTTCAACTCTAGCATCTGCTCTAGCATCTGTAAAATAAAGATTACTGCCTTCTGTCAAATCGCTAGTTGTTGATGAGCTAAGATCAGTTGTTTGTCTTGCTTGAACATAAGCTGAATCAATAAGAGCTATAGCTTCTGATGAGTCTAAGAAATCATAAGTTGTTTGATTAGATTGAATATACGATGCATTGATAACACCTTGAACGCTAGTTGAATCGAGATAATTAGCATCATTAGTGAATGAACTAACAGTTGTTGGTGCACCAGTTAATGAAGAATAAGCAAGATCTTGTCTTGCTTGTACGTAAGAAGAATCAACGTCGTTAAGAATAATTGCTGATACCGAAGCAGAATCTGTGTCTGAACCAGATACTATATTACCGCCTGCTGTAGATCCATCACCTATATAAAGCTTTTTTGTATCGGTAGTATAAAGAGGTTCACCAACTGAGGGAGTAATAGTAAGTCTATCGGAATCTGTACCTCGTCTAATTTGTAATGCCATGTTATCCTCTAACCTATTTCTAACTTATTTATATTGTTCCATAATCGGATATTAAACCTGCCGGCGCGTTCGCTGTTCCATAATCTACAGTAGCTGTAGCGATAAGTAAATCGATAGCATTAGTTGCTGTAGCAATAATACTGCCGTAATCAACACCTGTTGAACTTGTGCCACCAGTTGAAGACTGCCTTTCTTGTACATAAGCAGAATCAATAAGATTGATAGCACTAGCAGAATCAAAAGTGCTATAATTAAATGCTGCTAATTCAGTTTCTGATACAAATGATTGTAATCTAGATTCTAAAAATGCTGAATCAACAATATCAGAAACACCAGCAGAATCTACTGTTGCAATTACGCCTATAACATTTACAACACCAGTGCTGTCAAGTTCACCAATACTAATTGTTCGTGTTGCAGAATCTGCGGATAAAGCAAGATTATCAATAAAGACCGTACCGCCTGATAAATGTATATCTTTAAATTTTTTCTCTGAAGTGCCAAGACTAAATGAACTATCAGTCGATGGTACAATATTGCCAGATACTATTAATGTGTTATCGCTCTCTCTGAGAGTGCTAAATTTTGCTTGTACATAAGACGAATCAACTAGACTTTGTACTCGTGCATCTGTGTAGTATAAATTAGTACCTTCTGGGATAGTTGTTGTACTACCAACTCTAGCTTCAATATATGCAGAATCAATAATAGAAAAAGTTGCAGTGGAATCGACGCCTAAAGCTCGAGCATTAATACTACTAACTTGATTACTAGAATTTTTAAAATACAGAATACCATCAGCGTAGTTAATCGCTAATTCACCATAATCAAGATCACTTGTTGATGGTATACGTCCAGTAATACTAGACTTTTTTAGCTTTATGCTAGTCGACATATCGATTCCTTAAAAAAGGTTTTTGTTTTAAGTCCTTAAGTTAAAAAACTCTTGGACTATTTATTAATAAGTTCCACCGTCAACGGTGTGTATTGTAGCAGCTCCCGATGTTAATGTAAATTGATCAGAATCAAATGATGCCACACCCTTTGTACTCACTGTAGCATTTCTACCTGCAACAAGAAGGTTACTACCTGAAATAGTTGTTTCAATACCTTGACTAAAATCACCATATATATTGAAAGATTCACCAATAGTTGCAGCAATTCCTGCCCCTTGGCCATTTACGTCATCACCACTATAAAGTGTAATATCATTTGCTGAAACATAACCAGAGGATACTGTAAAGTGTATTGAACTAAATGATGCGATACCTTTATTAATATTTGTAGCATTTTCACCAGCGATTGTAATAATGCCGGCACCTTCAGTAATATCAATTCCCTCACCTGCTGTGAGAATGTCACCCATATCTGAATCAACACGAGCTGTGGTGTAATAAAGATTTGTAGAGCCTTCACTAAGATCATCAGTAGATTTTGCAGTTAAATCTGAATCAAAACCTGCATAGCCACCAGTAAAATTATCTGCTGTAATATTTCCAACTCGAAGATCTGCAAAATTAAATGATGCATGATTGACATCAATATCTAGATCAGAATCAGGTTCTGGTGTATAGCCATCGTAAAGTTTCCAGGTTCCGTCAGTAGCATCACGGAAAAAACCAGTATGTGCATATGATCCTGTGTCATTATAGTTAGCAGCAAAACCAACGTCCACAACTATAGTTGGTGAACCAGCTGATTCTAGCTGATTCAAATAGAACATATTATCTTCAATAGATAATGTTGTTGAATTAATAGTTGTTTGAGTTCCGTTTACTTGTAAGTTACCATCAACTACTACATTATTTGTAACTTTTAATCCAGAAAATGTTACTGAATCACTAGTACCAACTTCTTGACCGACTGAAATCAAACCTGAAGCAGAATCGTATGTTACACCAGTTCCAGCTTGTAAATGAGCTCTAACTTCTGTAGCACTTGGTCCAGTATAAGTAAGTACGCCAGTTGAACTATTATAACCTAAAGATCCATCGCCTCCAGCGTCTGTTATTGAAATTGCGTTCTTTGCATCACTATCTGCTCGAGCAGATGTATAATAAAGATTAGTGCCTTCAGTAATATTTGTTGTTGATAATGTGGCAGATCCACCAAGAGAAATTGTTTCTCCAGAAACTGTTATTGAAGAATTTGCAAGTTCTGAATTACTAATCTCACCTGTTGCAAGTGTTACGGATTTACTAGAAAGATCTAGTGTACTTGCTAATTCGTCTGCATTAACTCCACCATTCTTAATAGTCACTGCACCAGAAGTTACTAAAAAGTTATCAGTACTGAATGATGCAACACCTTTGTTTGACGCAGTTGCTTCTTCAGCTTCAATAGTAACTACATTATTAGTTACTGCAGTATTAATACCTTCTCCGCCAGTGAAAGTAAGATCGGAATCGAGAAGATTAACGGTATCAGTTCCAGTATCGCCAGCAACTGAAAGATCAGTTGATATGTTAACAGTACTAGCAGCAGTTAAACGACCTTGTTGATCAACCGTGAATGTTGGAATGGCTGAGGCAGAACCATATGAACCAGGTGTTACAGCTGTATCATCAAGAGTAATAGTAATTTCATTATCGGCAGTTCTTGCAGTACTAATTGGTGCACCGCCAAGAATTGAAAGAGTATCGACATCTAACTCAATAGTGTCTGTTCCAGAAGAATCTGTTGCAATTGTAAGAGTGGCAGCTCCGGATACTTGATCAACATATTCCTTTGTAGCAAGAGAGTTAGTACCAAATCCAGCTCTGTCTTTATAACCTGATGGAACGTTTACAACACCTGTACCATTTGGAGAAAGAACAAGTGCACCATCTGTGTTAGTAGTCGATATTGTGTTACCGTTTATAGTAACGTTATCAACATTTAATACATCAATTTTACTTGATGCATCAACTATGATTGCACTTGATGCAGTAAGTGTTCCAGGTGTATGATCTAATTTATCGGTAAAATAAACACCACCGACAACTTCAATTTCATTAGCGTTACCTGAACCATCGACACCACCGGTACCGATATATAATCGATCACCGCCGTTTCCTTCTGTTCCCGCAAGATATGAGTAGGCTAATTCACCTAGTTTTAAACTAGTAGGTGCACCACCGGTCCCCGATCTTTTGATCTTAATTATTGCTGCCATTAGTAAAAGCCCCCGTCTGAAGTAATATCCGCGCCCACTATTTCATTTCGAGCTTGGAATGTGTTAGTAGCTGAATCAAAAATCAAAAGACCTTCTTCTTGAAGGGTGCTTAAATCTACATCACTTAAATCACGAATTCTCAAAGTGCCAAAACTAAGAGTACCACTACCGTTTGTTTTTATAACCTCGTTGTTATTTCCGTCTGCTGTAGGATATTGAATACCAGATGCTTTAAATACGCCACCAACTGTTGCTGAATCTGCTATCTCAATGCCGGCCTTTACTACAAAATTCTGTTTAACGGCCATGATCTACACCTACAGTAAAATTATTAATACTATTTATAATGTTACGCATCTACACTGAGCCTTTTCGATTTAAAATGTGTATTAGTATAAGAAGGAGAAAGTGTTAGTGTTACGCTGTTATCAACTATACTAGCATCAAATGTACCAAGAGAAGAATCTGTTTTAACTTCTGCGTACTCTGTTAAAAAGACATTAGTTCCGTTGTGCGTTAATAAAATTTCTTGTGTATGATATTTGCTATCAGAATCATGTTCTAATTGGATTGTATATTTAACTGATCTAAATTCTGTAATAGGAAAAGTGTCAACAACTTGATCAGTTGCTATAGTGGTTAAATCTGTTGTTTGCGTTAATAAACCTGTTGCGATAACTTTTTTTGTATCAGCAACAATATTACCTTCTGCATCAATATTATTGATTACTAATTCTCCACTAGAATCACCTAGTGCAAGTGAACCTATATATAGAGTTCCTGCTGCAAGATAAAGACTTCTAAATTTATTAGTTGGAGAACCTAGATCAATTGTTTCATTAGAATCTGGAATAATATGATCAGTTACTTTAACAGGACCAAGTATTGATACACCAGAGCCGCTATCAACAAGATTATCAATATCAGTTGTTTCTACAAGAGCAAGTACATCACCTGAATCGAGTATTGTTGGAACATTAGTTAAATTAGTAAAGTCAAGATAGTAACCAGCAGATTCGCCAGCAAGAGTACCTGCATTAAACCCTGCAGCACTACTCATCTTGCGTATTGGTGTTCCAGTTACAATCTTTTTAACAATGGTTTGCGCTTCAGAAAGCTTTATTTCGGCGTTCTTAGCAACCTTTACTAGGATTTTATCTGTGGCCATTTAAAATACTCATTTTGTTACCGATGGAGTCACTTGGATTCTTCCTTCTAAAATTCTTTCAACGACAGTATTTGCATCACTGTCGACAAAAGAAATTTCTACGTCATAAACGTATCTTCCTGCTTTAAGAGCATCGGTTTGAGTATTTGTCAATGATAGAGTTACGATTCCATCTGAGGCCGGACTAGCTACAATTGTAGAAAAGTCGTGTGTATCAGCACTATCGCTATTATAATTCTTTTTCATCTTTGCAGCTACAGAATAATCTGTTAGATTCTTTGC
>Ga0222718_10001688_pt1 | contig 20640 bp, 23 predicted proteins | sample C33_27DmetaG_FD_165045 | JGI IMG/M metagenome (GOLD analysis project Ga0222718, IMG submission 165045) | Estuarine water microbial communities from San Francisco Bay, California, United States - C33_27D | ecosystem: Environmental > Aquatic > Marine > Unclassified | place: USA: California... | reverse complement strand
GGGGGCAGTTGTAATTGTCGTTCTTTTTTTGGTGGTAAAAAAATAAAAGGAGGAAATTCAAAATGCCCTGTTTGTAATTGTAATTGTCGTTCTTGTGGTTGTAATTGTCTTTCTTGTGGTTGTAAAAAGTATAAAAAAACTAATCGTAGAAGAAAAACTTCAAAAAGACCAAAATTAATGAAGGGAGGAAATGTAATGAATGTATTATTAGGAAATGATCTTGCATCTAAAAATGTAATTTCAGCAGGATATTCAATTCAAGGTGCTTCTACCACAGCAAATACTGCTTTAGGATCTATGAATTCACATTATACAGGTACAAATATAGCAAGTAATGTAGTAGTATAATTATAATCTATATATTTTTATATAAATGATAGCAGGTTTAAGAAATATTTGTAATCCAGCTTATGTATATGTTGTAATTTCCATAATTTTATTACTGGTTATGTTTTTACAAAACTTAAATAACGTGGACGTTTATTGTTTAGGCTCATATGAATGTTCTGTATCTAATGTTAATATGATATTTTTAATTAAGTTTATTTATATTCTATTCTGGACTTGGATTTTAAATTTAATGTGTAAATCAGGAGTAACACCTTTAGCTTGGATACTTGTATTATTACCTATTGTACTATTTTTTGTAATTAGTTCTGTATTATTTATTAGTTAAATTTACTAGTAATAATTGTATATATTACATCTTTGAACGTTTAAAACTCCGCCTTTTCTTTAAGAAAATTATTTATAATATAAGTAATATTATTTCTATATGGATCATAAAATTTAGGAGTATGATGCTCGCAATTATCCGATAAAGATAAATCATAATTCATATTTAAATTTGTAATATCTTTGTAATTTTCAAATGTATTATTTATATCTATATTAATTATTTCAAACGTCAAATCCGGATATTTTTCTTTAATTATATCATTAATTTTACATAAATAATCATACAAAATCACTTTATCATCTCTAGATTTTTTATGGTAAATATACTCTTCATTTGAATGAATAAATAATACTTTTTTATTGGAATTCAATAAATTAAAAAATCTATCTAGATAATGATTAAATTTTGTTATTAGTTCTTCTGTATTTAAATTTCTATAATGTGTAAAGTGTTGTCCGTAATAATTTATATGAGAACCTTCAAAATTGTTATGAGTAAAATAATGTAAATTTTTAACATAAAAATCATTAGAAATATTTTTATTATTAAAAGTTAAATATTTATCTTTTCCATTTACTAAAACATCATATATAATTTTTGAATTATTTCTTACCCAGTCAAATGGATACGTTTCTGTTTTTAAATTCAGGGTTCTTAAAGATAATCCAGGACAACAACTTGAACCTAATGATATTATTTCATCATATTTCATTATATATATATGTATATTATATATTTATATATTATTTATAATAGTATATTAATTTTAACGCATAAAAGTAGTGATTATAAATTATTAGCAGTTTAATGATGTGGATTAAAAAAAATAAATCTACTAATAATATTACACGAAAGAAAAAAGATAAATCAAAACGAAAAACCGTAAAAAAACAATTTTTATATAATCCAAATGATCCCAAGAAAAGTTTTGATGTTTATATTGATAAAAACCCTAAGGATACAATAAATATAAAATATTCAACATTACAAGATGTAAAAAATACAATAGAAAAATTAGAAAAGTTATACAAAAATAATAAATACTCGCATAAACGTATATGGCAAGTTGGTATGATAATGTATGTTAGATTAAAATCAATGTTAAAACATAAGAAAACATTATATAAAAATGCAAAAAATGTAAAGGAACGTTACAATTTAGCTAATAAATATTTTAAATTTCTTGGAAAAAGAACTAGTTTCGATGAGAATGAACGAAAGAAATTAACTTTTATTAATAATTAAAAAATTGATTACAATATATGTATATAACATATATAAACATAAACGTTATTATTAGATAATGGAACCTTCTATCTCAAATATATCAAACGAAGACAACCAGTTAAATTTTACATTAAGTGGAGTAAATGTAAGTTTAGCAAATGCAGTTCGTCGCACAATATTAAGTGATATACCAACATTAGTCTTTCATACAGAAACATATAATGATAATAATTGTATTATTCATACAAATACTACTAGATTACATAATGAAATATTAAAACATAGATTAAGTTGTATTCCTATTCATATGACAGAATTGGATATATTACCAGATAATTATGTTTTGGATTTAGATGTAGAGAATGATACAGATACTATGAGAATTATTACTACTGAAGATTTTAAAATACGCAACAAAACAAATGATAATTATTTGACTAAGGCAGAACAGATGAAAATTTTCCCATCAAATATAAAGACAAATATGTATATCGATTATGCTAGATTAAGACCTAAAATTGGTAATACAATACCTGGTGAAAAACTAAAATTAACAGCAGAATTCTCTGTAAAAACTGCGAAAACAAATAGTATGTATAATGTAGTATCAAAATGCTCGTATGGTAATACTATTGATATGGAAAAAGCAAAAAATATTTGGGAACAACACGAAAATAAGATAAAGTCAGAAGGTTCAACAGAGGACGAATTAAATATACAAAAAAGAAACTTTTACTTATTAGACGCTCATAGATATTCTACAAATAATAGTTTTGATTTTGTACTTCAATCTATTGGCGTATATGAAAATAATAAAATTGTTAGTATGGCATGCCAAGTTTTAAACAAAAAATTTATGAACTTGGTTAATAATATTGATTCAGGTATTGTACCTGTTAAAACAAGTGAAACAAGTATGGATTTCTCATATGATATTGTATTAGAAAATGAAGATTATACTATAGGTAAGGTATTAGAATATATATTATATGAAAAATATTTCATAGAAAATAAAACATTAACATTTTGTGGATTTAAGAAGTTTCACCCTCATGATGAAGAAAGTATTATACGTCTTGCATATGAATCTGTTACTGATAAAAAGTTGGTATTACAAAACTTACGTGAAGCTTGTATTATAGCCGCTGATATATACAGTCGTATTTATAAAATGTTTTAATTATAATTAAAAATATTATCCTGTTTTGATAATATATTTAGATAAATTACTTGTAAGTAAGCATATGCTCGAAAATAATTATGCATATCAATATAATGGAGGTAAAAAATCTATATTTTTTATATCTACGTTAAATAATAAAAATATATAAATATTATATAGAATTGTATAATGAGTGCAAAGGAAGAAACTCAACCAGTTCTTGAAAAACAAGAAGAAAAACAAGAGGACAGTAACAAACAAGGATGTTGTGATTCTTTATCAGAAACATTTAAAGATCAAGATTTTAAACAAAAAGTTGGTATGTATATATCTTTTATTACTGAATTTTATAGAGCATTAATGGGATCTTTTTTAATTCTATTTGTTCCTCAAAAATGTGGAGATCATATTTGTAATACAACTGATAATATTAATACAGGAGATAATCTAACTGATAGTGCATTTTCTTTTAATGTTATTGTATTTGTATTATTTTTACATATGTATTTTGCTGAATTACGTCGTGAAACAAAATTAATTGATTATTTACATATTAACCCTGAGTTACCTCGTGATAATGATGCAGTAGGTGAAGCACTTGTTAGATTACCAGAAGAAAAAAGAAACTGTATCTGGTATTGGGATAAATATTATTCTAGAAGTGGAAAACTTGCTATGATTGGATATATAGTTAATATGGTATTAAGTGGATTTGTTGTTTTTAATCATTACTTGGATGATAAAACATTAACAGTATTTATTACAAATGGACTATTTATGGCTTTAAAATTAAATGATACACAAACTACTACTGCTACTGATAAAAATATATTCTTATCTGCTTACCTAACTAGACGTATTCAATATAATGATGTTGATCCCGATAAGGTAGTTGAGTTAGACGATAAAGCAGAAGATGATAAATTAATAGATAATAAAGTATAAATTCTTTTACACCTTCGGACATTTAAAATGGGACAAAATCCCATAAAAAAGAGGTTCAAAGTTAGGTCTTTTCATACCCGCGTAAAGTTTGATTATAAACACTCGTTGAAGTGCTTTGATTACTTGTTTCTCTACATAAATAACTTGGTCTGTCTATGTTATTTATTGCGTTCTTTGCTATTTTGTAGATATTAGACGAACCATTGCGGTCCCTATTCCACGACCCACAACCATTCTTACAATGTAGTAGTCCGTGAATTAATCGCAATTCGTCCTTATTTTTCTTTTTGTTTGGGTGTTCTCGCACCATAAACTTCTCACATATCCCCCCATCGCATTTGGAACATTTACAGGAACTTCTAAACTCATCTACTAAAAACACATCATATTTATTTTTTCTAAACAAAGTTCTTATTCCCTTTCCTAATGTAGGTTCTTTGTATTTCATTTGTTTTCGTTGTTCCCAATCACCTATACAAATAACCACATTTTCAGGATTACCATATGTGTTTTTGAAGTCGCTAATCATTTTTTGTTCGTTTCGTTTGATATTGATATATTTACCAAACTTCAACTTACGGAATAATTCTTTACGATAAAATCTAAATAATATATGGTTTATTCTATTTTTTTCTTGTAGATATTCTTTAAACTTGGTAATTTGTAGTGATTTACGATTAAAGTGTGATAGGTCTGTTTCATATTCTATGATGGTTTTTCCTTCAATCTTATTGGTTTTCATACCCAAAATAATATTATTGTATTTTTTCATCTTGGTTTCTTTTCTCCGTTGGTCTTGTGAATACCGAAATACATTCGCATCTTTGGAAGCATCATCTACGCAATAAATCAAGTCGGATTTTCCAGGGTCAATTCCTATAATTTTCTTATCTTGCAATATAGAATAATTATCTAATTCATCAATATACAATTCTTTTGATATTCCCTTCTTCATCATAGGTAGTTTCTTACCAACTAAATCATCTCGTAAAAATAAAATACTCAATCCAATTCCATCTGTGGAAACCATATGATGAAATGAAAATCCTGTTTTATGAAACATTTTTCGCTCCGTTCTAAAAAAGAACTTCCATATCTTATCTTCATTCTTTTTCAGTTCCCCTTTTGTTTTGAAAAATCCTTTTGTTCCGTGTTCTTTTCTCAATAATAGATTAACTAATGTAGTTGTATCTAATCTTATATACTTTGGCGTGATTTCACTTCGCAATGGAAACACATTATTAACACTTTCATCGTCATTTTCAACTTGTTTCATCATATAAATCATACACGGCAAATAATCCATCGTTTTACATTTCAAATCATACATAACACTATTTTTTTCATACTTGGTTTTAGGTGGTAAAATATGTTGCTTTTGTTGTGTAATCCATTTATGATAATGATGATTTGATTGGTATGGTTTATCATCTACATTCAATAAATCATTCTTTATTTTTCGTAAATCAGCACAGAGGGTTCTTATTCGTACATCACGCTCCATTTTAGTTTTTCCCAATTCTCTTATTTTATTCACAATCAGTTTCTTTTTCCAAACAACATTTACATATCGTTCAACATATTCTACATAGTGTAATTGTATGTTATTCTCATACATTGTGATAACATCTTCCTTCAAATAATCTAATGTAGTATTTAGTCCAGCATAGTCAATTGGGTCATTTTGTGTAAGAGGTAAATAGTGATGATTGTAGAAAGTGATAAGTTTGTCTTTCATTTCAATCGTTTCTTTATTTGGAGGTTTTCCTCTTTTTTCAGTTTTCTCACCACAAACAACTTTCATAGAATTATTAATGAGTTCTTTGCTTACTATTGGTAATGTTTGATTATTGTTTTCATAGTAATCTAATAAATATAATTTCAGAAATTGTAAAGTATGAATAACAATCTTGTTAGATTTCACAACAGCATCATTGATTATTTTTGTATTAAGTTCAGGATGTTTCAATACACTTTTGAGCGAAGTTTTAATGGATTTGAAAAACTCAGGTGGTTTCTCTTTTGCTTTTTCCATTCTATATACTATGTAAATATATTATTTTAAGTATTTTTCCCTAAATAATATATTTTAAGTAAAATCCCCTAAACTTCTGTAAAAATATACATTGGGGTTTTTATCCATTTTTCATTAATTTTGAATTGCCCTTCTTTATTTTCAATTGAATATTTTGGTTGAACTAATTTCTTAATAATAGACAACCAAGGTCGTTTAATTCGTTCAGGTTCTCCTACCGCTTTCATATTATTAAATGCAAACCATTTTCGTATTTCAGGTATAAGTTCCATAATTTGTTTTTGTATATCTTCATTATGGTCTAATTCATATAGTGTATATGTATTCTTATTTTCCAAATCTAATATGCTAATAATTTTATCAGTAATATCATCTTGTTCTTTTTTATATAATTCACTTTTTAATCTCATACTTGCTATATAATTTACATAAATAATTTTTAAGTAAATTATGATTTATAATTTTTTAATTTACACTTACGAGTTGATGGTTTCCGCTTATAAGTAATATCATCTTTTACACCATAAGCATATTGAAAATAATTCTTATAATTTTCTGGTTTCACTTTGTCTATTGCTTTATCAATATTTTTCTCTAATCCTGCAAATGTATATACATCTCTGTTCTTTTTAATGTATGTTTTTATTTGGTTAAAATACATTTCTATTGCATTTGTGATTGGACTATATGGAATGGTAAATAAATATTGATTACCACTTTTTATTATTGCTTCTCTTACCATATCGTTATTATGACTTCTTGCATTATCTAATATGATAAGATGGTTCTTGTATTTAGGTGCTATTTGTGTTTCTATAAACTCTACCATTCTTTCTTTGGTTGTTCCACCCTTTTCATAAAATGATTTACCCACGCATTTTGAATTATTGATTGCAACTAACAAAGTAAAACTACGGAATACAAAGTTGTTATTTGTTTTGATTATACAACGCTTACCAATATAACATCTACTATATGAAGGTTTCAAATGAGAACCTATACTGGTTTCATCTAAACAAATAATCTTATCAATTGGATATTTACGCACTTCATTATAGAATGCTTCCATTTCTTTATTTTTGTCTGTGAGTTGTTTTCTTCGTTCTTTTGGATAATGTTGGTGTCGTGTCCGTTTCCTTGTCCTATTGTTTGCTCTAATAACTCTACCTAAATGGCGACCAGAAATATCTAAATCCTTATATTTTTGTTTCATAACAAATAATAGTTCATCTATTGTTAGTTGTTCGTTCTTATCTATCATATTTACAGCAGTTTTTACTTGGTCTTTATTTATCTTGTATGAGATAGGTGTTCTATTCTTTCTTGTAATATTTTTAGTAGTTTTGTATCTATCAATCCATCGCTGTAATGATGTTTTACTACAATCAAATATTTTACAGGTTTTTCTAATATTATCTTTATTTTTCAAATAATATTTAACAGCAGATATTTTATAATCATCGCTTTTATGCTTCATAATATAATAAAAAATTATTATAATATTAAGTTATTTTGTCCCATTTTAAATGTCCGAAGGTGTATATTAAAAAATATATAGTTTTAAAAAATTGAATAAATATATTATTTGTATTACTAATATAAATAATAGTAGGATGGAAAGACGTATTAATAATAAGCTTGAAACATATATTAGTTCTTTTAAAGATAATGTATGCAAACAAATTAATGAAAATAATATTGAAAACAAAGAAATAGTAAATAATTTGTTACAATATATTTATGATTATGAAAGATTATCATTTAATAAAGATGATTTTATAAAAAGAAAACGTATTAAAAATGCTATACCTGTTACCAATAGATGCAATGCTTTACGCGCAAATAACGAACAATGCACTAGAAGAAGAAAAGATGGAAGCGAATTTTGTGGAACACATACAAAAGGAACACCTCACGGACTAGTTGAAAGTATAAATAACAATGAATCTAATGATAAAAAAATAGAAGTTATTGCTACTGAAGTACAAGGTATTGTCTATTATATTGATAATATTAAAAATGTCTATAATACTGAAGATATTATGAATGGTGTAACTGACCCACAAATAATTGCTACTTATGAAAAAAATGGTAACACTATTACTATACCTAAACTAGGATTAGTATAATTATTTATTAATTTTACGCGTTATACTTTCCTTTACAGTTTCTTCACGATTATCTGAAATAAATTCTGTCATTTCATTTGCTTGTTCTATATCACCTTTGTAATATTTAGATAAAATTGTTAATAGATTTTTTTTTGTAATAGGTTGCCTTACTGTTTTTTGAGTATAACATAGTTGTCCGTCTTTTATATCAACACAATCTATTTCATTTTGTTTCATAATTTCCATTAAAGTATTTGTTAATTCTTTTTTTTCTTGATTTCTTATGTTTATTTCCTTTTTTAATGCACGAGATTCGTTATCTAGTTTTACCCAACTTTTTATTGTAGTTATTAATAATTCTTTTGCTGATGACATAATATAAGTAATATTGAGATTTATTTTTTATATTTATCTATTATAATAGATATGTATTTTACAAATATTAGAAGTATTAATCGAAATAATATAATATCAAATATTACAAATAATAAACCTAATATGCAAATGCAAATGGGAATATCAAACCGATATATTAAACCAACAAGTAATACAATAGTAAAACAAACAACACCTGTAAATGAAAGTAATAAAATATTATGGGGACCACCCGTTTGGTTTTTTATGCATACTATGGCTGAAAAAATTAAACCTGAATACTATGCAACTAATCGCACTTTTTTATTTGATATAATAAAACAAATTTGTAATAATTTACCTTGTCCTTCATGTGCTAAACACGCCACTGAATATATTAGCAAAATTGATTTTAACAGCTTAAAAACAAAAGATGATCTTATTATGTTTTTATTTCAATTTCATAATTCTGTAAATAAACGTAAAAATTATCCTGAATTTCCAGTTGAAGAATTAAGATCTAAATATGAAAAAGCTAATTTTGCAAAAATAATTCAATATTTCTTATATTATTATAAAATGGAACACCATAGCGTTCGTATGATTGCTGATAGTATGCATAGAATTCGTTCAGCTATAAATATTAATGAATGGTTAATGACAAATAGACATATTTTTAATTATTGATAAATAGATATAAATATAACATTTTTATCTTATTTATAAAATGGTTGTTATTATAGCAGAATACGTTTGGATTGGTGGGTATGATTATGATTTACGATCAAAATCTTTAACTATTCCTTGGAATAAAAAAGAAAGTGAAATTACATTAAAAGATCTCCCTATTTGGAATTATGATGGTTCTAGTACAAATCAAGCAAACGGAGATAACTCTGAAGTTTTACTTGCACCTGTTGCTATCTATAATGACCCATTTAGAGAACATAAAAATAACAGATTCAATATATTAGTATTATGCGAAACACTTATTAGTAATGAAGTTTCTGCTACTAATAATAATAGAAAACTTGCTAGACAAATTTTCCAAAATAAAGATATTGCAGCTGAAAAACCTTGGTTCGGGTTGGAACAAGAATATACATTATTTGAAAATGATGAAGTTACACCACTTGGTTGGCCTATTGATGCAGAACCAAAACCACAAGGTCCATATTATTGCGGTGTAGGATGTAATAATGCTGTTGGTAGGGAAATTGCAAACGAACATTATAGTCTATGTTTGGATGCCGGCTTACAAGTATCAGGAATTAATGCAGAAGTAATGAAAGGACAATGGGAATATCAAATTGGACCTTGTGAATCTATTACTGCTGCAGATCAATTATGGATGTCTAGATATATTATGTATAGAGTTTGTGAAAAACATAATATTCACGTATCTTTTGATCCAAAACCTATGAATGGCGATTGGAATGGAGCTGGATGTCATACTAACTATAGCACATTATCCATGAGAAATGGCGCTGAAAATAGTATTGCTCGGTCTATTCTTGGATTAGAAAAAACACATCAAACTTGTATTAAATTGTATGGTATTGGAAATGAACGTAGAATGACAGGAGAACACGAAACCTCATCTTTAGATGTATTTACATATGGCGTCGGTAATAGGAAATGTTCTGTTAGAATTCCAAAGGGAACGCACGCTAAAAAATCTGGATATATTGAAGATAGACGTCCAGCTAGTAATATGGATCCATATCTTGTTACCTCTGCCATTGCAAATGTCACTATTATTTCTATTAAAGACATTAAAACCTATAATGATGATATTGCTAATATTAATAATAATATATTTGGAAAAATTACTTATAATATTGAAAAATAAATATTTAATAAATTAATAATAAATTAATAATAAATTAATAATTTATTAAAGGTGTATAATCATTATGCTAAATGCTCTGCTATTACTTCTCCATTTTTATAAACTTTACATTTAAAAGTATTTTTTGTTGGTTTTTCACATTTTTCGTCATTCTTATATTTACTGAAATATGTAAATTCAGGTGTATTCATTGACATTATTATTATCGCCCATAAAATACCTAATCCAAAACCTATTATGTAAGAAGATAAACTAGTGAAATAATTATAACAATAGCTTGTTGTACCCTTCATAAAATTAAATAAATTTGTATCATACCATAATTGGGCTACTATTATTAGTAAAAAGAATGTTAGTGTAGGCCAATTTTGTTTTGATATTATATCAAAATTATCTCCATTCCATTTTTCTTCACCTTTACTGTTCTCCGTTATTACATCTCCATTTTTATACATAAATGTTAATAAATATGAAAAAGTAAAAGTTATTATCATATGACTTATTGGTAAATTTGATAATTCAGTATTTCCAAAACTTATTGCGTCACAGAAACTATCCATATTTGGTGACAAATCTGTGAATTTTGATAATACATCTGTTATTGTACTTGATAACATTACTACTATTCCTATTGCAAATATTAAACCAAATAAATATATTATACCTTTTATATCACCACTAAATATTGAAGATATTGTAAAAAAACATACTAAAATAAATGGTGCTAATCTTAAAAATAAAAGCATAAATGTTGAAATATTAATATCCATATTGTCTTTATTATATATTTATAATAGATTATAACTATATATTATACGATTTATTTATCCTAATACTCGTTTTTTACATTTAAAAGTCTTTCTTGCAGGAATAGAACAACTTTTACCTTCTCCTGTAAAATATTGTAAATCTTTGTTATTACTTTTATTTATAAAAACACCCCATAATAAACCTAACAATGAAGATATTACAAATCCTACTGCTATATTTAACGTTTTAAAACAATTATTTGATTTTAACCAACTTATATCACCTAATATTAATAATCCAAAAAATAAAAATATGTAAAAATTTTGCTGAAAATAATTATTTACTATTAATGAATATAACATATAAAATGCTACAAAACAATATACTGTTAAACTTAGGGGAACACTTGATATATTTGCTATTGAATTTATTGTTACTAAATTACATAATTCGTTACTATCTCCAAACATATTTTGGTTTTTTGATACTAATCCATTTCCTATTAATACTGTTGTGATTGTTGAAATAAATAAACCTAACAATAATACTAATCCTTTTAAATTATTATTTATAAGAGAATGTAAAAAAAAGTAACAGATTATTAAAAAAGGGGCAAATAAATACAAAATACTCTTTATACTTGATATACTAAAAATATCCATTTATTCTAAATTTTATATTATATTGTGATATTATCATTCTGTAAATACATAATTAAATACTTCTTGTATTGTTGCTATTTCTATAAATTTTATTGAATTATTTTTTACTTTATTTTTTTCTTCCCATTTTAAAAAATCACGTTTGTTTTCTTCAGGATATAAAATTGTATTTATTCCTGCACGGATTCCATTATTTATTTTTATAGATAAACCTCCTATTGCTGTTACTTCTCCACTTAATGTTATTTCACCTGTTATTGCTACATCATTTCGTATCTTTTTCTTATTTAATAAACTATATATTGCTATTGTTATTGCAGTTCCTGCTGATGGTCCATCTTTTGATGTGCTACCTTCAGGACAATGTATATGCAAACCTTGACACTTTGTTTTTTTAAAATATTCTAACCAGTTCTCTTTTATATCATCATCTGTTAAACTCCAAGCTAATGTTTTTGCTACATTCATACTTTCTTTCATCACATCACCTTGCAAACCTGTTAATTGTAAATCCAAAAATACAGATGATGGATAAAATGATGTTTGAATTGGTATTATACCACCCATACCTAATACATTCGCCCATAAACCATTTATTATACCTATTCTAGCCTTTTCATGGATCTTTTTCTCTTTTATTTTATTATATTTTGTTAAATACTTCTTTTCTAGGTTCTCTATTGTTATATTTATAGGTATCAAATTATTATCATTATTATCTATTCTTAATAATTCTAAATTTATTTCACCATATAAATCAAACATTATTTCTTTTAATTTTCTTACACCTGGCTCACTTGTATAATTTACTATTATATGTTCGATTACATCTTCTTTTATTGTTACTATGTTCTCAAAACCCATCTTTTTATTCATTTCTGGTATTATATATTTGTCAATTATCACCATTTTATCTTCTAATGTTAAGTTCTCAAATTTTATGCGATGAATACGATCTAACAATACTCTATCTATTAAATCTGGATCATTATAAGAAAAAATAAATAATGCTTTTGATATATCAATGTCTATTCCTGTAAAATATTTATCTTGAAATGAATCATTTTGCGTTGGATCTATCAAATGAGTTAATATTCCTATTATTTCTTTTCCATTCTCTGTATTACTTACTTTATCTAATTCATCTATGTATATTATTGGATTCATACATTTTGTTTCCATTAATATATCCACTATTTTACCCCACGTTGAATTTACATATGTATAACTATGCCCTTCTAATGATGAACCACTACTTGAACCACCTATTGCTATAAACGAAAATGGTCTTGATACACCTTCTACATCTAATAAACAATTTGTTAATCCTTTTTTTGCCAAACTTGTTTTTCCTATACCTGGAGAACCTTCAAAACCAAAACAATAACCGGTTTGTTCTCCATTTATCCATTGACCTATTATTTTCATTATTTGATTCTTTGCATGATTATGACTATAGACTGATTCATCTAATGCATCCTCTATTCTTTTTGTTTCTACATTTAATTTGTTAATATTTTTTTCAATATTGAGAACCTGCTTCGATCTTATTATATAATCTTTATTTTTTTCAAATACTTCAATGTTTTCGCATATATTTGTGAATATATTTAAATTTATTTCTTTGTTCTCCAATATATTATCTTTTATTGTTGTTATCTTTGTTACTTTATTCTCTTTTAATAATTCTCTTCTCTTATTTTTATCATTTACTAGAATATTTATTACACAATTGAGAACCTTTATTGATAAATCTGATATTTTATTTATAAAGTTATGTTTTATTTCAGTATTTATTATTATTTTATAATTTTTTATGTATTTTGATATTTCTAATAATGTATATTTATTTTTCTTATATATTTTATCACTACTTATATTTGTTGAAATGAAATCTTGAATGTTTATAAATTCATTATTTATATCATCTACCATTGTTAGTATTGGCTCTTTCTTATATATATTAAATGGAATATGAATTAATCCCTCCAAATATTGTTTTATTTTTGTACCTAACTCGTCAGGACGTCCTTTTAATTCTTTTAATTTTATCATTGCCTTTTCTTTTACAGAATCATCTGCTTTTAATAAACATATTTGTTGTTCTAGTGATATTTTACTATATTCATATTTATTTATTGTGTCTTGTGTATATGTTATATTATATTTTACAATATCTTTCATTTCATTTCGAATTTTCCAGGGAAAACTATTATAAATTAAGTCTTGATACTTTGAATTATAACACGTAGCACTGTTTAATAAATCGTATAACAAATAACATATATACTCTAATTCCTTGTCTTTTTTAAAAAATAGTAAGTTTAATAACATACTACGTTGAATATACATATCCATTTCTAAAAATTGCTTTGTTAATAAATCTATATTGGTTTGTTTTACTTTTATTACATCTATATGAATTGGATGCAATTTCTTTAAGATATCTTTATCTCCATATACTAATAATTCTTTTAATGATAGGTTCTCCAATACTGTTTCTAATATCGCTTTATCCTCATTATTATATTGTTCTTTCTTGTTATTTAATCTAATTACTCGTTCTTTTATATAAGGATTACTCACACATTCTATATGTATATCATCTAACATACCTGTTATTATTAGTGTTTTTCTTGCCTTTTTATTGTGTATTACTATTCTTATACTATTCATTTTTTGAATTAAATTTGAATTTTCATTATCTATATCATAACACTCATAAGATTGATTTGTTACTAGATCTATATTATCTTCTGTTTGCTTATTTATACATACTACTTCTTCATTCTCTTCTTTTATTGTATGGTTTAGTTTCCAATGGATTAATTTATATCCGGTTGGATGAAAAAATTTTTTTACTAATTCATACTTTTCTTTTATTAAGAAACTTGATGGATTCTGGTTTTTAAACTCGCTTCCAAAACTTACAAATAATAAATCTACTATATTTTTTGTACCAAAACCACATATTATCATTGATAATTTATCTAATACTTGTTGCATTGAAGTCATTATTTCTTCTACTTCTATATCTTCTCTTAATAGTGTTGTATTTATTTCTTCATTCTTTTCGTATAACTCTGTTAGTATTGTTATTGATAGTTTTGCATCATTTTCACTAAATATTTCGTGCATTTTGTTCGTTTTTATAGATAAAATTGTTTTTTGAATTATATCACGTATGTAGTTTAGTTTATTTTTTAAAAATATAAGAACATTTTTTCGATTTTCATCAGTATCTATTGTTAATATGTTCTCGCTATTTATTTTTTTCATATTATTAATCATTATATATACATAGATAATCTTGTTGATAGAATATTATATAAATATTTTATCACCTTATAAATAAATATAAACAATATAAAAATTATTATTTATACTCTATAGTGTAGTTGCTATGGGAATTCCTAGCTACTTTTCGCATATTATTAGAAATTATTCTAATATTATACGTAATTTAAAATACTTCTCATGTATTCCATTTGAATCTATGTATATGGATTGTAATTCTATTATTTATGATGCCGTTCATTCTATTCCTTACACTAAGGATAACGCCGATTGTTATGAATCTTTAATTATAGATAGTGTAATATCTTCTATTGATAATTATATTAGAGTTATTAAACCTACTAAAACTATTTTTATTGCATTTGATGGTGTTGCACCACTTGCTAAAATGGTACAACAACGCACTAGACGTAATCGTAATTATTATATTAATAATAAAATTCAAAATAATAATAATACTTTGAAATGGGATACATCAGCTATTACTCCTGGAACTAATTTTATGTTTAATTTAACTAGCAAACTACAATATGCTTTTAAATATACAGAACATAAATATAAAGTCAAATCTGTTATTGTTTCTGGAACAGATGAACCTGGCGAAGGAGAACATAAATTATTCGATTATCTAAGGAATAATGATTGTCTTAATGAAAATATTGCATTATATGGATTAGACTCGGATTTAATTATGTTATCTATTTTTCATTTACAGTATTGCAAAAATATATATATTTTTAGAGAAGCTCCAGAATTTTTAAAACATTATTTTCCTATCGATTCTTCTAGTGATAAAAATATTCCTTATTTTCTTGATATGAAAGTTTTATCGAGCTCTATACTTACTGAAATGAAATGTAAATATCCTGATAAACAAAGAATATATGATTATGTATTTTTATGCTTTTTTCTTGGAAATGATTTCCTTCCTCATTTTCCTTCTATGAATATACGAACACACGGCATACAAGTTATTCTTGATGTATATAGAAATTTTATTGCTAATAAATATGATAATTATATTATTGATAGAAATCATAAAATACAATGGAAAAATGTTAATAAATTAATTTTTGAATTATCAAAAAAAGAACACGAACTTATTAATATTGAATATAATACACGAAATAAACTAAGTACAAAAAAGTTTGATATTACAAGCCAAAATGGAGTTGAAGAGTATTTTCAAAATATACCTATTATCTACAGACCTGATGAATTATATATTGCACCTAATGAACTTAAGTGGGAAAATAGATATTATAAAACATTATTTGATATTAAATACAATAATTCACACATCAAACATATATGTACTAATTATCTAGAAGGATTAGAATGGGTTTTTAAATATTATTCTAATGGATGTCCTCATTGGAAATGGAAATATAATTTTAATTATCCACCTCTACTAAAAGATTTATGTAAATATATACCACACTTTGATACAGATTTTATTCATAGTAAAACTACTAATACTTCTAAACCATTTACACCATTCTTACCTACAGTTCAATTATTATATGTTTTACCTTTACATAATTTAGATTTGTTACCAAGCAAAATTAAAAATTTCTTAATTTCTAATTATTCTAACTTATACGATGATAAAATTAATTTTCAATGGGCTTTTTGTAGGTATTTTTGGGAAGCTCACCCTATATTACCAGATATTTCATTAGAATTACTTGAACGATGGGATATTCAATTTAAAATGCATTTTGATACAGTTAATAAAAATGATAATTAATTTATATTTTATCTTCGTTTTCTATGCTTGAATTATTTAAAGTTCTTTCTAGCGAACTACATAACATAATAATTATTAAACATAAAAATGACAATAATACTACTGCCAATATTAAAATACCTAATGTTTTTACAGTATTACTCATTATATAATATATTTTGATATATTTTATTAATTATTCAAACTTTTTTACACAAAATATTTACATTACCTATATAAAAATATATTATTAATAAATTGTATATGTTTTATAGTGAATATATTTTTTCTTTCATTTATTACTTTTTAATGATTATTAATTATGTTTGTGATTCTTTTATAATTGTTGATGAAGATAATGTCGAACATTTAATTTGGTTAGATGGTAAATTAATTGATTAAAAATAATATAACGTATTATTCTACTTTATTAAATAAAATAATAGTAATAGTATATAATGGATTATAAACACGATTTTAAAAATGATGAGTTTGCAGATAAATATATTTTTAAACATAAAAAAGAAGGATATTTTGTTGAAATATAATATTTAACTGCTGATAATTTATAATCACTGCTTTTAAGAGCAGGCATTTATATATCATAAGAGATGAAATTTAAATTTTATTTAAAAATAATTATTTAAAAATAAAATTTATTTATATATATATATGGAAAACTATATTAAGAATGTAAATACAATTGAAGGTTGGTTTAATTGGGAAAATATTTGCCCTTTGTTAGAGATAGTAAATAAAAACCAAAAAGAAGGTAATATATTAGAAATAGGAGTTCATCACGGAAAATCTTTTATTCCAATGACAACATTATTAAGAAATAATGAAATTGCTGTTGCTGTTGATGTATTTGAAGATCAGCAATTTAATTATGATAAGTCTGGTAAAGGATGTTCATTTAAATTAAAAGAAAATATTGAAAAAGTATATTCAACAGACGAAATTTTTAATAAAATTAAAATAATTAAAAACGATAGTACTAAAATGGATTATAATAATTTTTTAGATTTTACAAATGGTGATAAATATAGAATAATATCAATAGATGGTTGTCATACTAAAAGTGCTACGTTAATTGATTTAAGAAATGCGATAAAAATACTTTCAAATGATGGAATAATTATTTTGGATGATTATTTTAATCATCATTGGCCTGGGGTTAAATTTGGTATAGATACATTTATGTACGAAAATAATAATTATAGATTAGTTTATCTTGCTTATAATAAATTCATAATATGCCATAGAGATAATTATACCAAATATATGAATCTTTTAAAAGATTTAGAAGGAAATAATGCACAAGGTTATGAATCAAGATGTTGGAATGGAGAAGTTTTTAAAAAATAACTGTGTAGGCGTTTTAAATGTTCAAATGTGTAAAAATCAAATGATAAAAAATAGAAAAATCCTTATTTTAAATGTTTAGGTAATAAAAATGGAATAGTTAATTTTACTGAATCTAATAATTTTGGATTAAGTGGTGTAACCGAAATATAAAAGAATCACGAAAATTATGAACCCTATAAAATTGATTGGATAATACACTTATAAAAGATAAGACAGAACTTTAAATTTTCAATTCTTTTTACCAATTATAATTAAATACTATTTCTCTTTAATTATAATTTAATGTATACGTTATTGATGATATACTTGCTTCCCAACCACTCCACGGAGGACAAAATAACCAAATATGTATCTCCTGTTGTTTTTGTTTAAATTTATCGTAATTGTTTAATTCACAACCATTTATCGTAAATTTATATTTAGGTTTTTTATTATTATTGTTATCTATTGTAAATGCTTTTATACATTTTTCATTATTAATTTGATATCTAACTTGTGCATGATTTGTTCCACCCCATTCTTGATCTTTTGCTATTATTTTGAAATTAATATTTGTTAATATACTTGTTTCATCATTTAATTTTGGGTCATATTCTGAAGGTTTTTTTAATATTATTGTATATATTTTCTTTTTTGGAAAATTATTTCCGTAATCTTTTACACAAGGTATATCTAGTAATTTATCTTCATTATATTTTATTGTATTTTCTTTGTCTAAGTCTATGTTTATTTGTATCTTTGTACTTTCTTCTATATAATCATTAGAACCAAATAAATAATTTAATCCCTCATATATAGCCTTTTCTGTATCTTCTTCATAAATATCTGTTTCTTTCTCTTTCTCTTTTTCTTCTTGAATTTGTTCTTTTATTTGAATTTTCTTTTTTTGCTTTTGTTTTGCTTTTAACTTTTTGTTCTTTATATATAATTTATATGCATCGCAAAATGCTCTTGCACTATAATTGTCTTCATCTCCATATAATGATTCATTATCATCTCCTTTTGTAGAATCAGTCTTTGTTGAATTTGAATAATCATCCGGTTCTAAAAATACTTTGCTATTTGTTATTGAAAACAAACAACAACTATATATATCAGGAACTACTGAACCGGTTTTATAATCTTCTCCATCTATACCTATATCTATATCATCCATTGTTTTTATTAATTCATCTGGTAAATCATTTAATTCAGCTATTGATATATTTCCGTCACCTTTTGTTGCTCCTCTATTATCTATATCATCTGTTATTTGATTTATTATATTTTTATACATTTCTTTTTTATTTGTTCTATCTAATGTGTTCTCACCTATTTCTAATTGTAATAACATATATAGATTATCTTGTATTATATTTATCGGTAAAGAACTATCATTTAATTGGTTTTCTCCTGCTAACATCCACGCTTTACGCAGAATTGGCTGTTTTATTCTTATTGCACTTCCTAATATTGTTCTTGTTAAATTTATTACTGTTGGTAAAATATCTTCTATTATTTTAAAATATTTTCTTATACGAGAACTTATTGTTTTTGGAGTGTTATATCTTACATATAATTTTAAATAATTCATCATTTTTGTTGAACAATTTTTTGAATATTTTATTTCACTTAGTGTATTCAATAAATCACCTATTGGATTTATTTTACATAAAATTGTATCAATTTGAGAGAACTTAAGCAAATGATGTTTAAATAATATATAATGAGCGTCTTCTTTTCTGTAAATAAACGATAATGAGTTTAGATTTGAATGCAGACGATGTAATGTTGTTAAAAATGTAGGCAATTCTGTTTTAACTAATTTATTTATTTCTTTTATTTCAGTTATATTTGTTTTTAATCTACCAATTATATCTACAAAATTATTTATAATTGCGTCTCCCATTATATAAAACAGTTATATAAAAAATTGATTTTTTTAATGAAATTATTTTTTTGTAGATAATATGGATTATTACGATAAAATTATAAACTGGAGAGAATATATTAATGTAAATACTATAAAAACTGTTATTAATTTTATTATTACTAACTTCAGTATTTATATTTTATGGGTTACATTACACTATATTTCTTCACATCTTTACATTTATTGGTGTGTTCCTGGAACGTTATTTGGAATACTTATGTCTCCTTTCTTAGTTCCTGCACCACATTGCTATGGTCTAAGATGGGCTATTTATCACGGCGGTAACAATATTATTGCTATGTGGTCCATTATTGGAATTTGGTTGTTAGCTAGAATATTACCCTTAAAACCTGAATAAAAAAAGATTTATAATTATTTAATTTACATTACAACTGTTTTCTTTTTTATACTTATATTTTTTATAATATTGATGTCAAAAGTAAATAACGCATAGTAGTGGATTGAGTGGATTGAGTGGATTGCGTGTTTTGGATATAGTGGATTTGAAGGGTTAGATATCTTCAATATCGATGTTGTTTAGTTGTAGTTGATCTTGT
>Ga0222718_10001687_pt1 | contig 20640 bp, 27 predicted proteins | sample C33_27DmetaG_FD_165045 | JGI IMG/M metagenome (GOLD analysis project Ga0222718, IMG submission 165045) | Estuarine water microbial communities from San Francisco Bay, California, United States - C33_27D | ecosystem: Environmental > Aquatic > Marine > Unclassified | place: USA: California... | reverse complement strand
GAACCTCTTATTGCTAAATTTTTTAGTAATAAGTCTGACGATAAAGCAGCGATTGTTTCCTTACTTGATAAGATCTGCCAAGACAAGTTGGAACCATTCATCGAACAATCTTATCAGGAACTTGCGAATTACGTTTCGGCATATGAACAAAAAATGCAAATGAAGCGTGAAAATATTGCTGACCGTGGTATCTGGACTGCGAAGAAGCGATACATTCTCAATGTTCACAATAGCGAAGGTGTTCAATATTCAGAACCCAAACTGAAAATGATGGGCATTGAAGCCGTTAAATCGTCCACTCCTGCTCCATGCAGAAAGATGATTAAAGATGCTCTTAAGTTGATGATGAGTGGAACTGAAGATGATGTAATTAATTTTATCGAACAGTCTCGTTCTGATTTTAAGAAACTCCCTCCAGAACAAATTTCTTTCCCTAGGTCTGCATCTGATGTTGCAAAGTATAGGTCTCATTCGGACATTTACATCAAGGGAACTCCCATACATATTCGTGGGGCTCTTTTGTTTAATCATTACATTAAACAAAACAAACTCGACAACAAATACTCACTTATCCAGAATGGTGAAAAAATTAAATTCTGTTACTTGAAAAAACCAAACATTATTCATGAAAATATTATTTCTTTTATTCAAGAGTTTCCTAAGGAACTAAATCTTGACAAATATATTGACTATGACTTACAATTTGAGAAAGCTTTTCTAGAACCACTGAAAGCAATTCTCGATGCCATTGGATGGTCTGTAGAAAAAACTAATACTTTGGAATCATTCTTCTTATGAAAGACCAATATACAATTGATGACGGGGAATCTAAAAAAGATAAATGGAATCGCGGACTTGATATATTCATTGAATCTGTGCATAAACCAGATCCTGCTCTTCGACAGTGTGCTCATAACCAGAAATGTTACCATGAGCTAATGGATGTAAGAAAAAATGTTCTTGATTATCTAAAAACTTTACGCTGGAATTAATGGAACTTCCTATTAACGACAAAGAACTTAAAACTATTGTGAGTGCTCTTCGCCTCGGTGGAGATGCAGCACTCTATCAAAAACTTAATACTATCAAAGAAATTAGGGAACAATTTCCTAATGGTTCTTATAAAAAAATTCTTCGTGAACAATACGGGATGGTTGCTTGATGGACTTTTTGAAAGATATTGTAAAAGAGATTGGTGATGATTTCACAAAACTCGCATCTGATATTGATGAAACGGAGTCTTATGTGGACACGGGTTCGTATATTTTTAACGGACTTTGTTCAGGTTCCATTTTTGGTGGTGTATCTGGGAATAAGATTACTGCTATTGCTGGAGAATCTAGCACTGGAAAAACTTTCTTCAGTCTCGCCGTTGTTAAGAATTTTCTTGATTCCAATCCCGATGGGTATTGTCTCTACTTTGATACTGAGGCAGCTATTAATAAATCGCTCATAGAATCCCGTGGCATCGATACTTCTCGTCTTGTTGTTATTAATGTTGTTACAATTGAAGAGTTTCGCAGTAAGGCGCTCAAAGCGGTAGATATATATTTAAAAAAACCTGAAGAAGAACGCAAACCTTGTATGTTTGTGTTAGACTCTCTGGGTATGCTTTCCACAGAAAAGGAGATTACTGACGCACTTAACGACAAACAAGTTCGTGATATGACCAAATCTCAACTGGTCAAGGGTGCTTTCAGAATGCTTACTTTGAAGTTGGGTCAAGCAAACATTCCTATGATCGTTACCAACCATACCTACGATGTCATTGGTGCTTATGTCCCTACAAAAGAAATGGGTGGAGGCAGTGGACTCAAGTATGCTGCATCTACAATCATCTATCTCAGCAAGAAAAAAGAAAAGGATGGAACAGAAATCGTTGGAAACCTTATCAAGGCAAAGACTGCTAAGTCGCGTCTGAGTAAGGAAAACAAGGATGTTACGGTGCGTCTTTATTATGATGAGCGTGGTCTTGATCGATATTATGGCCTTCTTGAACTGGGAGAGATTGGTGGTCTTTGGAAAAATGTGGCAGGTCGATATGAAATGACTGTTGATGGTGAGACTAAGAAAGTCTATGCCAAAGCAATTCTCAAAGATCCAGAAGTCTATTTCACTCCAGAAGTAATGGAACAACTTGATGAAATTGCTAAGCAGGAGTTTAGCTACGGTTCATGATTACTATCACTGAAGATGGAAAAATCTTTGACAAGGATGGTGAGGTCCATCAGTATTTGCAAAAATCTGGACTCAGGGGTCAAAAGTATTGGACGACAAAAAAATATGGTGACGTTCACCGTTTAATTGCATCTACATTTATCCCAAATCCAGATAATAAATCTGAAGTAGATCATATAAATGGAATTGCTACAGACAACCGTCTAGAAAATTTAAGATGGGTTACTCAAGAAGAAAATAAAGCACTTCACAATTGTTGTAATATTTTTTATATTACGGATGGTAAAAACATTTATGTGACTTATAATCTTTCTAAATTTTGCGAATTTCTTAATCTTGATAAGGGAGCCCTAAGAAAAACTTCACCTGATACTAAAGCAAAAGATAAAAGACAACAACACAAAGGTTATTCAATTTTAAAGAAAGATGAACTAAAACTTGAAGATAGAAATCTAGAGAAAATTCTTCTCCCATTCGTTGAAAAGAAATGATCAAAATCATCAAAACTGGAATCAATGTAAGTAAAGTAGTACAACAACTGAAGAAATATCCACAGGATTGGGATCACCAGAAAACTCTGGAAGGATCCCAATCCTTAGTTGATAGGGGATTCGCAGACTTGCCAGTCAGCGCACTTCAACTTATAATAGGTGGTGTCAAACACAAAGATGATTTTGTGGGAGACTCGGAGATCAATATTAAAACTCCAGCCTATGCTCATCACCGTGAAATCAGAAAGATCATACGCAAACAGTTTAAGAATGCGGATATTCATCGGTGCGGTTTTCTTTCACTTCCTGTAGATGAGATTGTAGGTGCTCATATTGATGAAGGTACTTATTACCTGAGCAGAAACAGGTATCATCTTTCTATACTTGGAAGATATCAATATTTCTGCGGCAAAGAAACTGTCATCGTTGAACCAGGAACTCTTCTTTGGTTCAACAATAAACTTCCTCACGGCACGGTGAATGTCGGTGATGAAACAAGGATAACATTCGTTTTTGATATTCCGCATGGACAAAGTTGAAATTCTGATTCTTCGTAATCTAATCTATAATGAAGAGTATCTTCGTAAGGTAGTTCCTTTTATTAAAGCCGACTACTTTGAAGATCCCATTCAGAGAACTGTATTTGAAGAAGTTTCTAGTTTTGTTCAGGAGTATAATCAACCTGCAACGAAAGAAGTTCTTTGTATTGAAACTGAAAAGAGATCTGACATCAACGACTCTTCTTTTAAAGAGATAACAAAACTTATCAGTTATCTTGAGGATGTCCCTACAGATTTTGATTGGTTATGTGATACTACAGAGAAGTGGTGTAGGGACCGTGCTATCTATCTGGCACTTATGGAGTCCATCGCACTTGCTGATGGTAAAGATGAGAAGAAGGACCGTGATGCTATCCCAAGCATCCTCTCAAACGCTCTGGCGGTCTCCTTTGACACTCACATTGGACACGACTATCTTCTTGATTATGAGGCAAGATATGAGACATACCACCGCAAAGAAGACAAGATCGAATTTGACCTTGAATATTTCAACAAAATTACCAAAGGTGGTCTACCGAATAAAACGCTTAACATTGCTCTCGCTGGCACTGGTGTCGGTAAATCTTTGTTTATGTGTCATGTCGCATCTGGGGCTCTCCTCAGCGGAAACAATGTATTATACATCACGATGGAAATGGCTGAAGAAAAGATTGCAGAAAGAATTGATGCTAATCTTCTCAACGTCCCTATCCAAGAGATAACTGATCTCCCAAAGGTGATGTTTGAAAATAAAGTAACAAACCTTGCAAAGAAAACTCAAGGTCAGTTAATTATTAAAGAGTACCCTACAGCGAGCGCACACAGTGGACACTTTAAGTCACTTCTTAATGAACTTGCACTTAAGAAATCATTTAGACCTGATATTATTTTCATTGATTACCTTAATATATGTGCTTCCGAACGGTATCGCGGAAATAGCACTGTCAATTCATATTCTTATATCAAAGCAATTGCTGAAGAGCTTCGAGGATTGGCTGTTGAAGCAAACGTCCCTATCGTTTCTGCCACGCAGACCACTCGCAGCGGTTATGGTAGCTCTGATGTTGAGCTTACTGATACTAGTGAGTCCTTTGGGTTGCCTGCTACTGCTGATCTTATGTTTGCCCTTATTTCTACAGATGAGCTTGAAGACTTGGGACAAATTATGGTAAAGCAGTTGAAGAATCGCTACAACGATCCAACAATCCATAAGAGATTTATTGTTGGTATTGATCGTGCTAAAATGAGACTGTATGACTGTGAGCAGTCAGCACAAGATGATGTTCTTGACAAAGGCAAAGAAGAAGAGTATGATTTTGAAGAACGCAAACCAAAAAAATCTTTTGAAGGATTCAAGTTTTGAAATTATGACCCAAAAAGTTGACACCGATAAATACCTTGAATTTGTCCATGGTGTGACTAGCACTCCTAGTCTTGAGTATCCTGCTCTGTCATCACGATTGACTGAACTGGAAGCCAATGGTGCTAATGTTACCCAACTTCTGACTGCTGCACTCGGTTTGACTGCAGAGTCTGGCGAGTTCACTGAGGTTGTTAAGAAGATTGTCTTTCAAGGTAAACCTTACAGTGAAGAGAATGTCTTTCATATGAAACGTGAACTTGGTGATATCTGTTGGTATCTTGCTCAAGCATGTATGGCACTTGACACCACCTTTGATGAAGTCATTGAGATGAATGTTGATAAACTAGAAGCACGCTACCCTGGTGGTAGTTTTGATGTTCACTATTCTGAAAATCGTAAGGAGGGAGATCTGTGACCGAACAACAAGAACATCTGCAAAATTTGCTAAACCAGCAAAAAACCATTGCAAAAGAAGTCCAGGAACTTCAAGAGCAAATTGAACTTAAGCGTCAAACATTTTATAAAGTTCAAGGTGCGATTGAATATCTCAATCAAACCGGAGTAGAACTTGCTGGATTTGAAACTAATGAAGAAGTGAGCGAAAATGATTAAACTTGAAATTGATGTAAGACAAGCTGCTGGTCTAAGACAAGCATTGTTTATTGAGCAAAAAGGTTATACACTTGACCCAACTTGCTGCCCACAAAGAATCTCTGACATTAGAAATTTGATTGTGGAACTTGATAAACAAATTGAAGAGGAATTGAAGAATGAAACTACTGACACTTGATGATTATAAAAAAGCTGGTGAAGAGTTTTGGCCTAAGTATTGGTATGTTGCTAAAGAACTGGGTGAAGACGCTAAACCAGAAGATGTTCTGAAAGTAATGGAAGCAGTTGGTGGTGTTGCTCTCAAACTGAAACTTGAAGAAACTCTTCCTTTTGGATTCAACAAAAAGAAAGAAGAATCTGAGACTCCCTAATCGGGGGTCTTTTTTTTATAAATAATTGAAAAGTCTTTATAAAAATGAACTACGAAGAGATTAGAGGTCTTCAAGAAGCATATAATCAAGTTTATGCTCCTCAAGAAGTTGAGAATGTTGCTGAAGATTCACGGCGCACTAGCAATAAGCAACATACTGCCCGTGTAAGAGCTAACATCAAATCTTTTGGAAGTAACTATACTCCTCCTAGTAATTATGATCCTGATGCCAATCGTGGCAAAGGAGAAGTTGTTACTCGTAAGCAAATTGAGAAGAAACGTCGTAAGGCACTTCGTCAAGAAGAAGTTGAGAATGTAGAAGAACTCTACAAGGGTAAGCACGGTCAGTCCGACAAAGAGTATGCTGACTCCCGCTCGCAGGGTGGTAAGATGGTGTCTGGTGACTCCAAGCAATCGGGTGCTGAATACACCCATGGTCGCAGAGTCAAGGCAGCAAATCCTGGTATGCAACCTGATGTAGGTGGTAAGACCAAGCCTAAGTCACAGGGTAAGATGGACCGTGGCACCCGTGCTGATATTGAGTATCGCAAGGCAAACCTGAAGAAGGAAGAACTGGAAGCAACCGGTCTTTTCACTGCAGAAGAGATTGAAAGAATCCTTGACATCATGTGTGACTGATAAATAAACTGCTTGGGAAGTTGACATTACCCACTTGACATTGTGTTGAGTGGGTTTTATAATGTCTTTGTTCGGGGTTATAGCTCAACTGGTAGAGCACCTGCTTTGCAAGCAGGGGGTTTGGGGTTCGAGTCCCCATAACTCCATTCTAAATACTTAAAAAAAGCGTCTTTCAATGGCAAATTCTGACGTAATTATAAGCAACTTAGATAATATTTTTTCAGGAAAACTCTCCCTTAAAAGATTTTATCAGTCTTATGGATCTGGTAGTGAAGATAGAAACATTGAAGAATGGAACTCAAAATCCACTGCAATGGTTGTGAAAGGTAGTGGTAGTAAAGTTGTACTTAAACCTAGAATAAAGTCCAAACAAGAAAGAGAGCATCTTGCGAAAGAAACTGAAAAATTTTATAATAAAAATAAAGAAGAAATAGAGAAAAAAATAATTGAATATCTAGAACCAGATTCGCCAGTAGTTTTTTCTGCAGAGGTAAGTAAGAGAGGTGATAGTGGATCTAGTGTAAATTTCTTTAATCTTAGGGTATTTAAAGAGGGAAAAGAATCTGGCAATCCAATACTTAGTATCTTATTTCAGGCAAAGGGATTATCGAATGGTGAAGGTGGAAAAAGATCTGATCCTCATGAGTTAATGACTGCGTGTTTGATTTTAGAAATGAATAAAGTGAATGTGTCTCAATTAAATTCAAAGACAGGTGAGGCACATGATAAAGATATTAAACAACTCGTAGATAAACTTGCTACTACCGCGTCAAAAGTTCAAGGATCTGCTGGACTTGACGGATTTTATCTTGATAGAGATAAACAGGATCCTGATGTTGTTAATCTTGCAAAAGCGATTTCGGTTTCAAATTATATTCTTGATGAAATAGGATCTGGAAAAGTAAAAACAGTATGGCAAACAGGAACGAAATGGGCAGCAGAAGTTAAGAAGTTTAATATCAAAAGAGACGAAATAAAAAATTATAATTCATCAGACATTATAATTAAATTTGAAACTTCTGGACCCACTGAGGCAACTCACTATTGGGGATTGTCTTTAAAAAAGAGAGGCATTACTTCAGGTAAACCTGATGTAGAACCAACACTCCTTAATAAACCATTAATGGGTAGTCGTGGATTTATTGAGAAAAAGTTGCGTTCTATGCCAGGAGGACCAGCTGCCGTTTCAAAAATAGAAAATGCTAAATTAAAATTTTTTAGAGGAGCGATTAAACAAAAAACAAAACTTACTGAATATAAAGGCAAATCAATTGATAAGATGCCAATCAAAGAAGTTCTTAAAGTAGTTGATACGTTATTCACTGAAAGAACAGATAAGAGTAACATGCTCCGAGGACAAGGCGAATATCGCAGCAATCCAAACATTTACTTCAAAGCGATTGATGAAGTTTTTATGAAAAACTTCAATAATAATAGAGAATTTTTTGAAGATTTTTTGGATTTAATTTTTAAAATTAAATTGGATGCTTATCTGACAGATACAAGTTTTCATTTTAGTTTGATTACAGGAACAGGTGATTATAAAAATGGAAAGGTGATGGAGGTTCATCCTCCTCTAGAAAAAGAGGGAAGAACAACATCTGAAATTTTTAGAAAGTTATTTGAAGATCCGGACAATACATCTTATAAAATTATTCAACAAGACAATAAGAAACACGCATTTGAACCTGGAGCAACAGCAGCTAAATTATTTTATACTATGTTAATTGGTAAAAAAAATCCAATAGCTATCGTTGATTTAGAAGTAAGATATAAGGGTGCATTGACAAGTGAACCACAATTCCAAGTTTTTATGTCGGTGAGACAAAATAATTTTTCTCAACTGTATAAAAAAATTGCTTCTACAAAAACTTTTGGTCCAGATAGGTGGAAGTAAAAACACTAAATATAGTATAAGGACTAACAATATCAATGAAAAGTTTCTTTCAATTCCTGAGTGAGGCACAATCACAAGCCTCAATGCAGGCAAAGAAGTTAAACCTCAAGAGTGATGGCCACGGTGGTTGGTTAGATTCCCGTGGAGAATTTGTTGCGAAGACTGAAGATGGAAAACTCAAATTCTTCAATCAAAGTCAGAAACCAGGTGAGCAAGATCCTAAGCAAGTAAGAACTCAGAATAATCAACAACCAACAGGAACTCAAACTAAACCACCAACAAAAGAACAAGAACCAACAAAGAAGGCAGCAACACCACAAGACCAAGAAACAGAAACTCAAGCAGATACTTTGACTGTTGCTTTTGGTCGTTTTAATCCACCTACTGTTGGCCATGGAAAACTATTGAGTGCTGCGAAGAAAGCATCTGCTGGTGGAGATCTTAAAATCTATCCTTCAAGAACGCAGGATTCTAAGAAGAATCCACTTGATCCTGATATGAAGATTTCATATATGAAGAAGATGTTCCCTGATTACTCAGAGAATATTGTGAATGATGATGAGATGAGATCTATCTTTAATGTTCTTACTACTGCAAGTGAGCAAGGATATACGAGTGTTAATATTATTGTTGGTTCTGATCGTCAGGCAGAGTTTGAAAATCTGGCAACCAAATATAATGGGGAACTTTATACCTTTGATGAGATTCGTGTAATCTCTGCAGGTGTCAGAGATGCTGATGCTGAAGGTGTGGAAGGAATGTCAGCATCCAAGATGAGAAAGGCTGTTGTTGATGGTGACTTTGATGCTTTCCGTCGCGGTACTCCAAAAGAACTGGATGATGGCGATACTCAAGCATTATTTGATGCAGTTCGTTCTGGAATGAAGATTAAGAAGAAGAAAGAAGTTGCAGAGATGTGGGAGATTGCTCCTAAGTTTGATGCGAAAGGACTTCGTGAAAACTATGTAAATGGTTTGATTTATCGCATCGGTGATATTGTTGAAAACATGAACACTGGTTTGATTGGGGAGATTGTTCGTAGAGGAACAAATCACTTGATTTGTGTAACCAAAGAGAATGTAATGTTCAAATCTTGGATCCGTGATGTGATGGAAGCAGTTCAAAACTATCCTGGCCCCTCAGGTGTTTCTGCTGATCAGAGAGAAGTTGGAACTGATTCTTATCGTCAATATGCAATGCGTATGACGGGCACTCAGGAGATTAAGAACTTCATAAATAAGTATAAGAAAAAAAAGTAGAACAATGTCAACCAATCCTTTGAATGATATTTCCAAGGTATACTTGGATCAGATTGTTGAGAAAAAGAAGGACGATACCTATCTTGAACCTGACATGAAGAAGCGTCAGGCAAACAATGAGAAGGCACGCAAAGAACTTGCCAAGGGTCCTCAAATGAAGAATCCTCACTTTGAGTCTTTTGAGATTCTTGATGAAGGACTTCGTTCTGCCGTAAAGAGACTTCTTGGTGGCAAGAAAAAAGAAGAACCAGCAAAACCAATGAGCAGAGGTGAGCAACTTCGTAAGAAGTATAATGTTGGTCCTGAAAGGTCTGATACTTCTGCTAAAAGAAAGATTCTTGATAAAACTCGTGCAAGAGCAGAGAGAGATCAAAAGCAGTATGGTGGTTCAGTATATTCCAAGAGAGTTGCAGATAAATCAAAAGCAGCACATGATCGTTATCTGAAAGGTGGTTATAGCAAGTATGGTGCTGATGACCGTCGTGGCAGTGGAAATAAAGCACGCAAGAGAGCAGCAGCACTCAATAGAGAGGAATTTGATTGGTTGGTTGATACTTTAATCGGTGAAGGTTATGATCTCTCTTTATATACTGTAGAACAGTTTTATGATTTTTGCGTTGAAAGTCTTGATCCTGTAGGTCAAGAAGATGCTGACATCGATAATGATGGTGATACTGATAAGTCTGACAAGTATCTCCATAAGCGTCGTAAGGCTATTGGTAATGCGATGAAGAAGAGACTCAAAGAAGAAAGAGAGTCACTGTCTGAAGTTATCAATGATGAGAATGATAAACCAATTAAAGAAAAGAAAGTCAACAATAAAGTAGTTATTAATCCTAAACTGGGAGAAGCAGTTGAGGAAATGGGTGGAACTCTGCTTGAGCAGATTGAAATCGATGAGATGGATTATGTCATCGAAAGTGTGTATGATGAATTGATTCAAGAAGGATTTTCTGAGGATGATGTTGAGTTTGGTATCGAGTCTGCACTGAACACTCTGGATGAGGGTTACTATGATTCTGCAGTAGCAGCATCAAAGGCAGCTGCAGAAAAGAACAAGGCAACTGCAGAAAAGAACAAGGGAGAAGCACCTAAAAAATCCTTGAAGGATAGAGTTAAGTCTGCTGCTAAGAAAGCAATTTTTGGTGCTGGTCGTGCAGTCGGTCAAGCAGCAAAAGCAAAGGCAGCAGTTCAAGCAGCACCTGGTAAGGCAAAATCAAGTATTCAATCAAAGATTGATAAAATTAGGAAAATTGCTAAGGCAGGATATAAGTCTGGTAGAGGTCCTGTAGAAAAGAAACCAACCACCTATAGAGGTGCTGGTGTAGGTCGTAAAGAGAAGATTGGTGAGGAATTAGTTGGTGAAGGTGTGTATGGTGCAGATGCTGCCATGAGAAAGGTTGCTGCTAAAGAAAGGGCAGCAGAAAAAAAGGCAGGAAGCAAGGCTAAGTCTCCTGGTAGACTTGGGCCCTCTGCTGGAAAGTCTTATGCTGATCACGAAGCACATTCAATCAAGGCACATGACAAGATTACCAAGAAGACCAAACCATCTGTTCTTGGAATGACCAGTGAAGAGGCATCAATGTCTCCTCAGGAACTGATGCTCCAAAAGAAAAAAGCAAGAATTGATAGAATGATTGCTATGAAGAGAGCACAACAACTCAGTAAAGAAAAACCTGGTGCGGCTCAACCTGCTAAGGCAATGGGTGAGTCTGCAGAAGATCGTTTGAGGGATATGCGTCAAGAGCGTGGTGGTGTTGATGGTAATGTAGATTATCGTCGTCCTGCTAAAAATGTCGCTACTGGTCCAAAGAAAGCACCAAGTACTTCTAAAGCAATTGACATTGTAAAAGCACAAATCCAATCCAAGTATGGAAAGGGTGCTATCATAGATACGAAGAAAAAGTAATGCCAGCAGTATCAAAAGCACAACAACGGTTTATGGGTATGGTCCATGCCGTGAAGAAGGGGGAGATGGCAGCACCTTCTCCCGAAGTTGCACAAGCAGCAGCATCAATGAAGAAGAAAGATGCAAAAGACTTTGCATCAACAAAGCATAAAGGACTTCCTAGTAAAGTGGAAGTTAAAGAGGCTGGTGATTATTGGCACCCAGACCCCAAGAAAGATGCACAGATTAGTGGTGCTGGTAATAAAGCCCGTGCCCGTGAAGATCGTGCAGGAAGTTCTAAACCAACTGCTAAACCAGATCCTAAGAAACTTCGCAAGGGTGAGTCTTATATGGACTATGCCAAGCGTCAGAAAGGCAGTTCTTCTGTTTCAAAACCAAAAGATCGTAAGCGTGATAAGATTGGCCGTGCTTTAGGTCGTGCCATTGATCGTATTGGTGGCATCAAGAGTGAAGGGTGGTCTGCTAAGTATAAAAAATCAATTGACTGCGATAATCCAAAAGGTTTTTCTCAGAGAGCACATTGCCAAGGGAAAGAAAAAGTCAATGAAATTTATAGCAATACTGACGCTGGTCGTTCAGCAAAGTATGCTAGAGATGACAAAGAGAAGAAGCAGTTTGCTAAAGATGACAAACGCAAAAAGTATGGTAAGTTTGTTAAAGATATAGAAACTGCTAGAGGAAAGGGTAAGGGTATGCGTGGAACCCACAAAGGTAAGTGGGGTACTTTTAATAAGGGTGTATTTACTCCCGATAGTTGATATATAGTTAGTATTAACTGAGGATTATCATGCTGTCATTTTTACTCCCATTAGCTTCAAAGGTAATTTCTGATGCCGTTAACAAGATTCCAGAAAACGAAGAACTCGGTGAAAAGTTGGTTGAGATCTGTCTTGTTATCTTGGGTAAAGCGGTTAAGCTGACCAAGACCGATATGGACGATCAACTTCTTGAGGTTGTCACTAAGGCAATCAAAGCAAGAGACGAAGAATGATACTCTGGGAGACCAAATTCAAGGTCTCCCATTTTTATAAATATAATTAGCAAATATTTCAACGGAAGAAAGACATGGCACTTTGGGGGAATAATGATTCCATCCGTGGCGGTGGAACAGTATCACTTAATTATCAGACTGGAGCAGTTACTGGATCCGGAACCACTTTTGGTGAAACTGGAGCAATCCAAGAAGGAGATGTAATTCGCTTCGGTACTAGAGACAATGTGTATTTTGGTGATGCCGTTGTTGTTAGTGTTGCAAGTACAACTTCTCTGACAATTGGTTCAACTGCTGGTCTGAGTGGTGTAGCGATTGCTGGAACGACTTATGTTGGAAGTCAACTTCCCAAGTCTTCTATTCTTGATTCCAAGTATAGTGAGAAGTCTGGTGTAGGTGCTGACGATTCATACATTTATGGCGTCGCATCAGAAGGTCTGGATAATGCACAATCTTCTGCATTCGCACTGACTCATGGTGGTTGGGTTGGAGTTACCACCTACATTGACACTGAAGGAAACTACAGAGTTAAGTCTGAAACTCTGGTAGCAATGTCTGGTATCACCACTGGTAATGCACCTGCATTCCCACCTGGTAACGCATATGGCGGAATCGACTGATAAACTAATCTAACTAAAGTATGATTTTTAATGAACTGAATGAGGATAACTTCCTCCTGTTTGCCATCAAATATCATCAGAATCCTCAGGCAGTCACTAAAAAAGACTTTGAAAAAGATTTAAATCATTTCAAGTATATTAAACGACTACTGAAACGATATCGTAATACAGGTGAGCTTAAAACTCACCTGTTAGTAAATCACTTTATCATTCTGTATAATATATTTGGTGAAGCAGCAACTCCTATGTTATTCTTTAAGATTGATTCAGATTTGTGGCCTGCGATGAAGAGTTTTATAATATTTTTGAATAAATTTCCAGAGTATCCTAAAACCTTTATTCATGACATCAAGGTCGATCTTGAATGTATGAAGTCCTTATATCAAATCTACAATGGAAAAGAAGAACCTGTTTGAACGATTAAAGCAAATTCGCGAAGAGGGCGTTGTGGGAGCGAATGTTCCTACCAACTCAATGGCGAGTGGAAAGATTGCAGGTTCTGCTGAAGCAGGTGACGACCCTCCAGTAAGAAGAAAGAAAAAGAAATATATTTACCAGAAGGGATTGCGAAAGATTTGGAAATCTGAAAATGGCAGATCAAATTAAGGTAGCTGTACTAGAAGAAAGACTTGAGAATTTTGAGGCATTTGTCTCTAAGTTAGATTCTGCTATTGAAAAAATTGCTGAGGTAAATAATAATGTGTCGCGCATGTTAGCGGTTCATGAGGAAAGAATATCGAAGCAAGAAGAAATCGACTCAGTATTGTTTGATAAGATCGACAAACTCCGTGATAAAATGGACAGCGATCACGACAGCGTTGGTAAACGATTATCTTTATTGGAACGAAAACTTTGGATTGGCCTCGGAGCACTGGGAGCAGTTGTAGCACTGTCCAATCCACAAGCAATAAAAATGGTTAAACCCTTGTTATCTTCCGCAGAAAGTGCTATAGTAGTGCCAGCGGTTGCCTTTGTGAATGGATCATATTGATTCCAAGTTTATTGGACTTGTATCACCAAGACTTTCAAAATTCAAAAGAGTAAAGTCAAACCTCTATAATTTCCGATGTCCTATCTGTGGAGACTCACAGAAGAACAAAAATAAGACACGCGGTTATTTGTATGCGGTGAAGGCAAATACCAACTTCAAGTGCCATAATTGTGGCGCATCGATGTCATTCAACAACTTCTTGAAGGAGGTGGATCCTGCTGTCCATAAGCAATATATTATGGAGAAATTTAAAAGTGGCCATACTGGCAGGAACTTCTTTACGGAGGAACCTGAATTTAAGTTTGAGGCTCCCAAGTTTAAGGCAAAGATTAAACTTCCTAAGTGTTCGGAGGATGCTAGATCTGAGGGATACCTTACGGCAAGGAAACTCTGTCCAGATGACTTTTATTATGCCGAACACTTTAAAAAGTTTGTAAATGGAATCAAGCATACTTTTGATGACACAAAGTATGATGAACCGCGAATTATTATTCCACTATACTATAATAAGAACTTAGTTGGAATTCAGGGCAGATCTATGGATTTTGCAAATCCTAAGTCTGTTAAATATATCACTGTGATGTTTAATGATGATGCACCAAAAATCTACGGACTTGATAACATCAGAACAGATGCTCCAGTCTATGTTACAGAAGGACCATTCGACAGCACATTCATTCGCAATGCGATTGCTATGTGCGGAGCTGATGCTGATGTTAGTCGCTGGGGGATTAGCAATCCTGTGTGGATTTATGACAACGAACCACGCAATCGAGAAATCGTTAACCGAATCTCAAAAACCATCGATGCTGGTGAGTCAGTAGTTATCTGGCCCGAACGCATTGATGATAAGGATATCAATGATATGGTTATGTCTGGACATGATGTCCAAAATTTGATAGAATTAAATACTTACTCTGGTTTAGAAGCAAAACTTAAATTTACTACCTGGAAGAAGATATGAGCAACGGCACCAAGGTTAAAAAGCGGGATGGAAGAATTGAGTCCCTTGATCTAGATAAAATGCACCTGATGGTTGAAGAAGCAACCAAGGGTCTTGCAGGAGTATCTGCAAGTCAAGTTGAAATGAAATCTGGAATTCAATTCTATGACGGCATTACTACAGCAGAGATTCAAGAAATTCTGATTAAGTCGGCTAGTGACTTGATTGACCTTGAGCACCCTAATTATCAGTTCGTTGCAGCACGATTGCTTTTGTTTGCACTTCGTAAGCAGTTGTATGGCCGTATGAGAGAGTTTCCTTCTCTGTCTGATCACATTACCAAACTTGCATATGATGATGTTTATGACAAAGATATCTTCACTAAGTATTCGATTGAAGAAATTAAGAAGGCAGAAAGTTTCATTGATAATGATCGTGACTTTCTGTTTACATATGCTGGTTTAAGGCAGGTTGTAGATAAATACCTAGTACAGGACAGATCATCTGGAGAGGTCTTTGAGACTCCTCAACAGATGTATATCATGATTGCTCTGACTATCTTTGCTGAGTATCCAAAGGACACTAGGATGTCCTATGTCAAGAGGTATTATGACGCAATCTCCAAGCATCGGATCAACATCCCAACGCCAATCATGGCAGGGGTCAGAACACCCATTCGTCAATTTGCATCTTGTGTTCTCGTTGATGTTGATGACACCCTCGATAGTATCTTTAGCAGCGATATGGCTATTGGCAGATACGTCGCACAAAGGGCTGGTATCGGCATTAACGCAGGCAGAATCCGTGGTATCAACTCTAAAATCAGAGGTGGAGAGGTACAACACACAGGCGTGGTCCCCTTCCTTAAAAAGTTTGAAGCAACTGTGCGATGCTGCACACAAAACGGCATCAGAGGTGGTTCTGCTACAGTTCACTTTCCTATCTGGCACCAAGAGATAGAAGATATCATTGTCCTTAAAAATAATAAGGGCACAGAAGATAATCGCGTAAGAAAACTTGACTACTCAATCCAGATTTCAAAACTTTTCTACGAACGTTTCATTAAGGATGAAGAGATTAGCCTCTTCTCACCGCATGACGTACCAGGTTTGTATGATGCTTTTGGTACTGATTCATTTGACAGTCTCTATGTGGGCTATGAATCGGATGAGTCTATTCCAAGAAAAACTATCGGAGCACAGAAACTAATTCTTGATATTCTCAAGGAGAGAGCAGAGACTGGTCGTCTTTACCTGATGAACATCGACCACTGTAACTCTCACTCTTCCTTCAAGGATAAGGTGAATATGTCTAACCTGTGTCAAGAGATCACTCTGCCTACCGATCCTATCAACCACATTGATGATACTGCTGGTGAGATTGCCCTGTGTATTCTGTCTGCCATCAATGTCGGTAAACTGAAGTCTCTTGATGAAGAACTTGAGGATCTGTGTGATCTGTCTGTCCGTGGATTGGAGGAATTGATTGACTATCAAGGATATCCAGTTGCTGCTGCAGAACGCGCTACGAAGGCACGTAGATCGCTTGGAATCGGTTTCATTGGTCTCGCACACTATCTTGCCAAGCTGGGTTACAAATATGATTCCCAAGAGGCATGGGATGCAGTTCATGGACTTACTGAATCGTTCCAATACTACCTGCTGAAAGCATCCAACCAACTTGCTAAAGAGAAGGGTTGGTGTGAAGAGTTTGGTCGCACCAAGTATGCGGATGGTATCTTGCCAATTGATACATACAAGAAGGATGTAGATGAGATCAGCAGTATCAAGTATGAGCATGATTGGGAGGGTCTTAGACAGTCTATCCTGGAGCACGGCCTCCGACACAGCACTCTGTCCGCACAGATGCCTTCGGAGAGCAGTTCCGTTGTGTCAAACGCAACCAACGGAATCGAACCACCTAGAGACTACCTGTCCGTTAAAAAATCCAAGAAGGGCCCTCTCAAGCAGATTGTCCCTCAATATCATTCTCTTAAGAACAATTATACGCTTCTTTGGGATATGGAGTCCAATCGTGGTTATATTAATATTGTTGCTGTAATGCAAAAGTTCTTTGACCAAGCAATTTCTGGTAACTGGAGTTACAATCCAGAGAACTATCCAGATAATGAAGTCCCAGTGTCCGTGATGGCACAAGACTTTTTGACTACATATAAGTACGGTTGGAAGACTTCCTACTATCAGAATACAAACGATCTTAAGTCTGATGAAGTTCAGGAAGAAAACAATACCAAACTAGATAATTTGCTAAATGAGTTAGAACAAGCCGAGGAGGGAGAGTGTGAATCCTGTGCAGTTTAAGATTTCGTCAATGGATCAACCAGCATCCGTGAAAACTGTTGAAGGCATGACTGTCTTCAATACAGAACAAGTAAACACTAAAAAGCAGCCAATGTTTTTTGGCAAACCTCTGGGAGTCCAGAGGTACGATTCCTACAAGTATCCTGTTTTTGATAAACTTACAACACAACAACTGGGATACTTCTGGAGACCTGAAGAAGTGTCACTCCAAAAAGATCGTGGAGATTATCAGACACTTCGCCCCGAACAGAAACACATCTATACTTCCAACCTGAAGTATCAGATCATGCTTGATTCAATTCAAGGTCGTGGGCCTGGAATGGCTTTCATTCCTTACTGCTCCTTACCTGAACTTGAAGCATGTATGGAAGTTTGGGGATTTATGGAAATGATCCATAGTCGTTCATATACTTACATTATCAAGAACGTATATTCAGACCCATCAGAGGTCTTTGATAAGATTGTAACTGACCCACGTATTCTGGAGCGTGCTAGCAGCGTTACAGAGTCATATGATGATTTCATCAGTAGTGCCCAAACATGGGGCAATGGTAGCATGTGGCAGGCAGACTTTAAAGATTCACCATCAGCACAATGGGAGATCAAAGATGTCAAACGCAAACTCTATAGAGCAGTCGCCAACGTTAACATTCTTGAGGGTATTCGGTTCTACGTTAGTTTTGCTTGTAGTTTCGCCTTTGGTGAACTTAAGCTTATGGAAGGATCCGCTAAAATCATTAGTCTTATCGCAAGAGACGAAAACCAACACCTAGCAATCACTCAGAATATTCTGAATAAGTGGGCGCAGGGTGATGATCCTGAAATGAAACAAATCATGAAGGAAGAAGAAGAGTGGACATATGCTGCATTTGATCGTGCTGTAAATGAGGAAAAGCGTTGGGCAGACTACCTGTTTAAGGATGGATCGATGATTGGCCTCAACGATAAACTTCTGCAACAGTATGTGGAATGGATTGCAAATAGAAGACTCAAAGCAATTGGACTGAAACCAGTCTATGATATTGCTGCTAAGAACAATCCGCTGCCTTGGACGCAGCACTGGATCTCTTCTAAGGGTCTCCAGGTCGCTCCACAAGAGACAGAGGTTGAATCATATGTTGTTGGTGGAATTAAACAAGATGTGAAAAAGGACACATTCAGTGGTTTCCAACTTTAAATATTGCTAGATAGGGGAGGTAATACTCCCCTTTTTTTATGCCTAGAAACGAAGTAACAATTGCAGAACTTAAGACTAAGTTGGAGCGATTAAAGAATGACCTTTATTGGGAAGAACATAAGTACGGATCCGAAGCAAGAGGGCTGGCACATAAATATCTGAATAAAGTATTTGATATTATTAATGAGTATCGATTATGAAAATCCCTGGCTTTTTGAAGGACAACCTTTTTTATCTGAAAGTATTGGCGATAAGTTCGGTTTTGTCTACCTCATTACAAATCTACAAAACGGTCGCAAGTACATTGGAAGGAAATACTTCTGGTCATTTAGAACTCCAAAAGGTAAGAAACGAAAAGTAAAGCAAGAATCGGATTGGAAAAAGTATTATGGGTCTTGTCCAGAACTTAAGGAAGACATTATCAAATACGGCAAACAAAATTTTAGTAGAGTTATTATCAGCCTTCATAAAACGAAGGGCAAAACTAATTTTGAAGAAACCCGACAGTTATTTGGAAACAATGTCCTCACCGAATCCCTTGACGAAGGAGTGCCCGCCTACTACAATAGCAACATCCTCAGTAGGTACTACCGAAAAGATTATTATGGAAAAGACGACTGAAGAAAACATCAGTGACATTAAGGATTGGGCCTTGGAGCGCATTGGAGAGATTCATGAACTGGTCTCTATTCACCAGCATGATGCAGGACAACTAGACGATGCCTATGCCATCTACCAGGAGTTCGCAGAGTGGATTGAACCAGAGGGTGAAGAGATTGACCTACTCTACCTAGAGTAGTCTTACAGAGCGTTCTAGAGGGGTCTAACGACTCCTCTTTTTTTATGCTTGACAATACTCTGAATCATAAGTAGAATCTGGCTTGTCCGGTTCCAAGGGGAGCTATAAGTATTACTTAAGCTCTTTACAAAAATAGGAAGAACCTTTATAATTAGTTCATCGGGTAGGTGTCCGAGTGGTTAATGGAGGCGGACTGTAAATCCGCTGGCTCTGCCTACGGGGGTTCAAATCCCTCCCTGCCCACTTGACAATCACTACTACATCTAGTATGATTATCTCATGACTCAGTAGCTCAGTTGGATAGAGCAACTGCCTTCTAAGCAGTCGGTCGTAGGTTCGAGTCCTACCTGAGTCGCTTGACAATCTATCAACCACCTGATATGATTGTCTCATGGGCATCAAGAGAAACCACCACCACCTCTTCTCTTGTGTAAGTCCCGCACTGCGGAGTTAGTTCAGCGGTAGAACGCTATCCTTCCAAGTTAGATGTCGTCGGTTCGATTCCGATACTCCGCTCTTGTCCTTTTTCATTATGGACCCAATAAAAATCTTATTATTGATAGGTGAACTTGAGGGGTGCTATATGCACACCAAAAGATTGGGTTTTGAAGAGGACAACAAAATTCTTGATGATATGAAGAAGAGATATTATAAACTCTACTTTAAACTCAAGAAAGAACAAAAAGATAATCCTCTATAGCACAATCGGTAGTGCGCGAAGCTGTTAACTTTGAGGTTCTTGGTTCGAGTCCAAGTGGAGGAGTCTGCCCGAATAGCTCAGCGGTAGAGCACCTCCTTTACACGGAGATTGTCGGGGGTTCGATCCCCTCTTCGGGCATATTGATAATTGAGTATGGAATACTTATTTAATACAAATTTTTATATCAAATTCAAAGCACCTAATAGCAAAGAATTTAATGACAAGATAGAAGAAATATCACTTGATGGAATTGATAATGATAGATTTGCTTGGAGTGGTTCTTGTCTTGTAGATAAGATTCCTCTGTATTGGACTGATTGGTTGGATCTTTATATTCCAAGTTTAGATCTTCTCTCAAAAGAACTTAAGTATATGGGTGGATATAATATATTGGATCCTTGGTTAAATGTATATTCCAGAAATTATCACCAAGAAGTTCATGATCATTATCCAGCAGATCTTTCTTGTGTATACTATCCTGATGTTCAGAAAGACTTTTCTCAATTCTATTTTAGAGATAGATATAATAACGATTTGCCCCGAAGACTTCAGACAGTTTTAAATTATAGAGACGCTTGGGTGGTTACTATTGAACCTGGAGATATGTTATTTTTCCCTGGCAATATGCTTCATGGAGTTACTCCACATAAATCTGACAAAGTTAGGAAGACATTATCTACAAATATAGACCTTGTTTTTGATTGATAAATAGAACACTTACATCCTGTATTATGATTATCGTAAGATGCAAAGAATGCAACACAGAATTAACTAGTACAAATAAAGTACAAACCTGTGGATGTCCAAATCAAATGAATCTTGTCAATAACAAAGTTGGAGC
>Ga0222718_10001685_pt1 | contig 20652 bp, 17 predicted proteins | sample C33_27DmetaG_FD_165045 | JGI IMG/M metagenome (GOLD analysis project Ga0222718, IMG submission 165045) | Estuarine water microbial communities from San Francisco Bay, California, United States - C33_27D | ecosystem: Environmental > Aquatic > Marine > Unclassified | place: USA: California... | reverse complement strand
ACTCTCAAAGGCGTACTTGGTTGTTTTGCTATTGCTGTCTCAAAGGGACTGCAGTATGGAGTTCCCCTAGAGGAGTTTGTGGATACATTTACTTTCCAGACTTTTGAGCCAAGAGGTATGGTCGAAGGACATGAGAATATTAAGATGAGCAACTCTATCATTGATTATGTATTTAGAGCACTTGGCTTAGAGTATTTAGATAGAACAGATATCGTTCAAGTGCCACCAAAAGACAAGGTTGTTCAGGAAACTGCTCCTGTAGCTAAAGCAGAAACTGCTCCTGTAGCTAAAGCAGAAACTGCTCCTGTAGCTAAAGCAGAAACTGCTCCTGTAGCTAAAGCAGAAAATTCAGTTGCTACAGTACAAGAGGTTCTTGGTGACATGATGGGTGATGCCCCGGCATGTAATGAGTGTGGACACATTACAATTAGGAACGGATCATGTTATAAATGTCTCAACTGTGGTAACTCTTTAGGCTGCAGCTAAATAACAACCTTTTGCATATTTATATCAAAAGATAATTATTTATTTCTTATTTTCAAATGATTGTTAATATTTTAGTTTAGGGCGCTTAGCTCAGTCTGGCAGAGCGCTTCCCTTACAAGGAAGAAGTCACAGGTTCAAATCCTGTAGCGCCCACAGGGGTTTTTAGTTACTACCTGCTGAGCTTTGTAAGATAAGCTTCCAAACACCTCTCATCTAATAACGTGCGCTCACATTCTTCAATAAAGTTATTTAAATTACCGAATGTATTTTTTTCAAAATAGGGAATTGAGATATCAAGGGTAAAAATTACAATCAATAATATCTGTATAAAAATATGTAATTGTTTTTTTTGAAAATTTAGAATCAAAATTAATAAAGTTATTAAAAAAACTGCTATCAAGAATTTAATATTTGTGATAAATACTGAAAGCATTGCTGTGATTGTAAAATAATTACTGCGATTAAAATTTATTCCGGAAAAAGTTAAATATAATAATACAATAATTACTACTACTGAAAAATGTTGGCTATATCTTATCCATTTATTAGAGTTAAAAAACCAAAACCAAATATAGGGAACAAGAATTGAAAAAATTAAAGGAATTGAAAGATTATTAAATACCTCGTCTACTTTTTCTTTGTTGTTGAAAAGAATAGCTGATGTGAATAATGGAACAACTGTGAGGCGTAATTTATCAAAAGTATTCCAGTTCATTATCTCTGTCTGAAAAATATTTTGTTTTAAATTTAAAAATTGACCGGTATCTAAACTACTTACACCTGAACCAGCGTGATTGATTATCAAATAATATTGATCGATAAAATAATCATTTAAATTTCCAGATTCATAATAAATTTGAACTAACAAAAGCCATAAAGCTAGAGGCATAATAAAATAAACAGCTTCATTAATTATATTAACTAACCTCCTCTTTTTAAAAATATATGCACCGTAAAAGCCTAAAAAAGGTAGCAGGGTTAATAATTTTCCATAAAATATAGCTACTGAAAAGAGAAACATTGATAATTTTCTAAGCTTATGAAAAAGAAATACTGAGTTTGTGAAAATAATCATAGAAGCAATTTCACCTAATGAATATAAAGCACCCTGCCACCAAGGAATTGATAATAATATTAACCCATTAAATCCAAGTATTAATTTGGTGTCTAGTTTGTGCTTTTTAAATACAGCTATCGAGAATAATACTTGAAGTAAAATTAGGTAGTAAAAATTTGCGATTCTTCCTAGAATAAAGTTATTTGTAATATTCCAAGAAATAACACTACCGATTGCAGAAATAGGTCCTGATGTTAATAGTACGCTATAAGAGCCTCCAATAAAATCTCCTGAATTAAAGTCAAAGTTTTTAAAAAAGTTAACATTAGAGGCTAAAACTACATATTCGTCAATAAATGAGGTTACTCTTACAGATTTTGATCTGATATAGTCGAATATAAAAAAATGCTGAATGATTATAAAAGTGCCTAAAAAATAATTTCTTACTTTTCTATTCTTAGATGCATACCAAAATATTTTTTTAAGACTAAATTTTTGTATATTTTCATAAAAATTTATTTTTTTTATAGAATTAGTAAATTTTAATTTTTTATTTACAACATAAAAAAGGAAAAAAACTGAAATGACACTAAATAATTGCAAGTAGTCAAAAATAGTTGTTTTAAAAGGCTCCCAGCCTTCTTGAACATAATATGCACATTCTTGAAATGAATTTACGGTTGCACCTCTTCCAAAAAAATCATAAAGATTCAGGGCAGGAAAGGTGGGATCATTTTGGAATACAAAAGTACTATCTGTAGGGTTTACAGGTATAAAATTAGTTGGACTAGGTCCACATATTGAAATAATTTTTGTATTTTCCACATACGTATAGTAACAGTGGTTTTATTAAATTTTCAAAAGTCTCGGACTATGTGCACTCTATAAATATAAATAGTTTTGATTTAATAAATTTTTTTTTAATTACATCTTTCATTAATAAGAATATATAATATTTTTATGAAAAAAGCTTTGGTATTTGGTGCTGGTGGGTTCATTGGCTCTCATATGGTCAAACATCTTAAATCAGAAAACTATTTTGTACGAGGAGTAGATTTAAAAGAACCTGACTTTGATAAATCTAGCGCAGATGAATTTATCATTAAAGATTTATCTCTTCAGGAGTCATTTGAAGAATTACTAACTCATCAAAATGAGGTATTTGATGAGATTTATCAATACGCTGCTGACATGGGTGGTGCTGGTTATATATTTACAGGTGACAATGATGCAAATGTTATGACAAATTCAATACAAATTAACCTCAATTTGTTAAGTTTTCAAACTTTAGTTAATGAAAAACTTCAAACAAACAAAACGAAAATTTTTTACTCAAGTTCTGCATGCATATACCCTGAAGAAAATCAACTTACTCCTGATGACCCTGATTGTCGTGAAAGTAGTGCCTATCCAGCAAATCCAGATTCTGAGTATGGTTGGGAGAAATTATTTTCAGAAAGACTCTATGAGTCTTACAGAAGAAACCATAACATTGATATAAGAATAGCTAGATTTCATAATATATTTGGACCACTAGGAACTTATGATGGTGGAAGAGAAAAGGTGCCTGCCGCAATATGTAGAAAAGTAGCCCTTGCTGATAAAGAGATAGAAGTTTGGGGTGATGGAAAACAAACAAGATCATTTTTATTTATAGATGAGTGCATTCAAGCAACTATCAAACTGATGCATTCAGACTTTTATTCTCCAATAAACATTGGTTCAGAAGAAATGGTTTCTATAAATCAGTTAGTCGAGATAGTTTCTAGAGTAGCCAAAAAAGATATCTCAATTAAACATATAGATGGTCCCCTTGGTGTTAGGGGTAGAAATTCAAATAACGATATGATAAGAAGAGAATTGGATTGGGACTATTCTCTTTCTCTTGAAGAGGGTATTGAAAAAACATATCACTGGATAAAAGAACAACTGTCTGTTTAATTAACATTTATCACTTTATTATTTAAAAATGGGTTTAAATAATTTAAACATTGAATAAATTTAAATGCTCAGATATTTTAAAGAAAGATATTATATTTTATATTTTTCAAACAAATGTAAACAAGCGGATGAGGCTATTAAGTAAATTAGAAGATACAGTCTTGAATAACCATATATTCTTAAAACTATATAAACAGTTGATAATGACAGAAGGCAAATTAGTAAGTAAAAATTAATCCTTAAATAATACATAAGATAAATATCTATAAATGGCTTGAAGAACCTCATCATGCTGAGGGTAATAATAGAAATCAAAACACTTACACTTATAAAAACATACAGGTTATCTGAACTAATTTCTATCTTAAAAAAATTGATATCTTTTAACAGCTGCTCGATATCAATTTCAACACTTAACTCAAAGACAAAAAGATTTAGTGCGGAAAGTATAGATATTTTAATTAATGACTTACTTAGACTCATAACCATATCTAAAATTTACCAAAAATTTTTCTAAATATCATGTTTCGATTATTTAATTCGTTAATAAATATTTTAATTACTAATGCTAAAAGATAATAAAGTGACAATTTACCGATAACTATAAATATAAACTCTAATTCAGGAAATAAAGAATCTGTACCGAACGGTAAGAGTATTGAATGCAACATTACCAATATGATTTCAATATTATTGAGATATCTTAATAAATATATAATAAGAGGAAGGAATAAAGGAATACGGTAGTCAAAATTTGCATAGAACATATTTATTACTAATAACATACCAAATGTGTATATAAATATAATATTTTTATCATTGTTTAACTGAATTTTTGGAATTAGTTTACTTAAAGAAACAACCATTAACAGTGCACAAATTAATGAATAAATAAAAATTAAATTGATATCTAGTATTTCACTTAAACTCTTCGCGTCTGAAAGAATTCCTACTGTAAGATCTGGTTCAGATGGTCTCCATTCAGTTACAATGCTTGAAAAATAATAAAAAACAATGTAAATCAATGAAAATAAAGTAGTCAATAAAATATTTAAGTTTAAGACATCTCTTTTCTTTTTTAAGTATGCGTAATAGATTAATCCAAAAGTAAAGCCCAATGGGTGTATCTTTAGCAAAGCGAGTGAAAATATAATTAAAGAATTAAAAACTGGGTATATTTCATATTTATCTATTGCTATAAAAGCAATTAAAAGAATAACTATATCAATATTCATTCTCTCCAACAAAAAATTCATTGAAGGACTCAAAAAAAGTAATACTACAACTAACTGATAGTCATAAAATCGCTTTAAAAAAGTTCTGTATAAAAATAGAGAACTCAAAAGTATCAAGAATGCTAAAATTAATGTATCTCGCCATATATTGCCAAAATAGGGAATTACTTCTAGTAAGGGTCCATACTTAGCTGTCCAGGGGCAAGATTTTCCAAGACCAGAAAATTTAAAGTAGAAATTTTGCACATCACTAAAATTACATTTTACTGAAACTAAAACTTGCTGTAAATCAAGGAACCTTGCTCCGAGGTAATAGTTGGGATTTGATATTGAAAGCCAAGAGTTATTAAATGATTCACTCGTAGCCAATATGAACCTATAAAAGTAAAAAAAATAAGGCAACATGCTAATAAACTTTAATTTCGAGTGATTGATTGGTTTATTTATAAAATGAGTAACAACTATCAGAAAAGACGGAATGAACAAATATTGGTAATTAGTAAAGAGAGTAATAGAAAAAAGAACTATTAAAAAATACTGGTATATATTTGTTATTTTTTTTGTACTGTACAAATCATTCTCTCTCGAGAACAGATAATATTCTCTCTGCCAAAAGCGACGTTCCCTCTATTGACAGATGATTATCATCTGTATAAAAAAGATTCTCTTCAAAAGCAGCAATGCATTTATCTTCTACGAATGTATTGCAAAATATTTCTTCAGCTAATAATCGATTTATATTTTGTCCACTTATTGAATCTAGAGTATCATATGACATTTTCGCCTTAGTGGTCCATGTATCATAGTCTTGTGAAATAACATCATTCCAATCAGTAATTCCTCTAATATACATCTCGGCAATATTGAAGTCATAATTTGGAACGGGATAAATAATTACTAATTTTTTACTATTTTTTGCTAACTGTTCAATTCTATAAATCATTTCTTGTATATAATTTTCACTTTCGAGTTGAAAATGCCCTTGACCAATATCACTAACCCATAAGTCAAATCTACCAGTTAAAACAACTATATCTTTTTCACTATCCAATTGATTAAGCAATGTGTTAAAAAATTCCCTTGAGCAGGCATAAAGAACTTCGCTTGCATCGGTTTGTGCAGTTAAAAGACATCTACCAATTGTTCCATTAAATGGGACGAAACTATATTTCGATGGAATTTCTTTAATTAATGAAACAGATAAGGTGTTTGCATGAGAATCACCAATTAAAAAGAATCTATTTTGTGAATTTTCAAATACAAATGAGCAAGGGCCGGTGTCACTTTGATAATTTAAAATATTTTTGTTTTTATCAAAATTTTGCATTGGGAAAAAACTACAGTCGTAAATCATGTTTTCTTGTACATAATTTTGTACTGGATATAAATTTGTATAGTTCGAATATTCATAAACTTTATCAGGTAGGGTCTCACTAAATCTATTTTTGAAACCTTCAGAGGCAATTCCTAAATAAACAAAGCTTAAAATAAATATGCCGAGCAAGATTAACAGAGATTGTTTTAATTTAGTAAAGTTATTTTGAAAAGGTTTTTCGATTAATTTCCAATGAAAAAAAGAAAAAACCAATAAAGCAATTACAAGAAATAGCTTATTTTGACTTTGGTTGTAAAAATTATTAAATTGTTTTTGGTATCTAATAAAAGCAAAAAAAGGCTGGTGTAGTAGATATACAGAGTACGAACTGATGCCGATATAATAAATCAGCTTAGTTTTTAGAATCTTATCAAATACAAAAGGTCTGTCGTCAACAAGCACTAAAGATATTCCCAACAAGCACATAAGTTTTGGAAATAGCATATTAATGTTTGAATCAGTAAAAATAAAAATAGGAATTAATAAAATCACCATGCCTAAAGTTTTGAAATTCTTTATTTTTATGGATGTTGTTTGAGAGAAAATCATTATTAGAACACCTAGCAATAATTCCCATGCTCTAAATTGAATAAGATAAAATTCTGCACCATTATTGTTGGATAGAATATTTAATGATATCGAAATTATTCCGATTGAAATAATTAAATTTACGTAGTTATTTTTAAACTTATTCCATGCAACAAAACATAGGAAAGGAAATAATATGTAAAACTGTTCCTCAATCGCCAAACTCCATGTATGCAAAAGGGGCATATATTTTGAAGGCTCTGCAGTATAAAAATCTAAACTATTAAAAAAATAGTTTCCAACAAAAAAGAGGGCTGCTGGAATAGATTTTAAATATTCAAGCATTGGTTTTGTCGTAAATAAAATATAGGAAAATGGAATAGTTATTAAAATTGTGGAAAGTAACGCTGGGATTATCCTTCTAACTCTTCTTTCGTAAAAATTTCTAAAAGTAAATGTACCTGAATTCAACTCAGCAAAAATAATATTTGATATTAAAAATCCTGAAATTACATAAAACATGTCAACACCTAAATATCCAGCTGTAATAAATGGAAAATCAATATGGTATAAAACGACAGAAAGGACAGCTATAGCTCTTAGTCCATTAATGTCTTTTCTGTAATTAATTCTATTAATTTTGATATCTAGCGTGTTGCTGAAGACTTTATACCTAAAAATAAAGATTGAAAATATAACAGCGGTTGCAAATATTATCTCATCGGCAATACCATTCTTTGAGTTAAATAAATAATTCAAGGAATTTAAATACAGCATTGGTGATATCAAAGCTGGACCCAGTAGTTTCCTATGGGCAAATAAACTGAAAAGTACAAGAGCTACAAAACCTGATGCCATAAGTAAATTGTAAAAATTTGTACTCGTGCCAACTGATACAAAAAAATCATTTGTATCAGATAACTTGGTATCTGAATCTAATGTTGTTCCTACAACTCTACCAAGACAAAATAAATTTTCTATTTCTGGATATAAACTTATCTCTTTGTAACCAATTTGGTATTTAGAATTTAGATCTGAATCTGAGATAATATCATCAATATCATCAGTAGATAAATAACAGTAACTGTTATCTGAATAAAGAGAATCGAGATTTTCTAAATTATCAGCAGTAATTTCTATGTAATTTTTTGAGTCAATTGAATAATCCAAGAGTGTTCTAACAACATAAGGGCTTAAAGAGGTAAACAAAAATAGGGTGAATAAAATATAAATATTTAGCTCTTTAAGTTTTGTTTTCATAAAATTTTTTAACTACTTTTTTTATACATAGATTCTCTACTAAATTCTAACTTAAATAATGTATTTGAAATTGATTAAATATTAATATTTTGAATTAAATTTAAAATATTAATGTTCTAGTCAGTTTTTTTTAGCTCTATAAGGAATAAGTATCCAACTTTGTTCTGAAATATTTTTTCAATTAGAGATGTTACCGATTTTCCTATGCTTAAGCTGAAAATAGAAAAAAAGATGCCGAAATTTAAAAATTTGATTATTTTAAACTTCCCTAAAGAAAGTTTATCAAATCTTTCATGAAGCAATTTATAATTATATCTTGTTTTATGGGTTGCTGTATAGTTCACAGATGAAACAATATTTGCAATCTTTTCTAGAAAAAACATAGAACTTCTATAATTTGGAGTCGTAAACAAAATTTTTCCTCCTTTTTTTGCTACACCATAAAGTTTTATTAACAATGAATTGAACTCTTCTTCATCAAGATATTCTAATAGACCAATGACTGTGATTACATCAAACTTGTTTTGAAACTCATCAAAATTAAAATTATCTAGTTTATAAAAATTTCCTTTAGAAGAGTATTTATTTATGGCAAAATCTATTTGATTCTCTGAAATATCTACACCAATAGAGTCCAAAGACAAATAGCTTCCGATGAATGTTCCAGGTCCACAGGCAAAATCCAAATGTTGACCCTTGAGATTCATTCTGGATTTAACTTTTAGAAACGTAATATTGTGCCAATTACTTTGAATACCTCTATTCTTAGCTAGACCAGTATTAAGAATTCGATCATAATAATCAGCCGGAAGAACTTTATCCCAAAAATTATCCATTTCTTTTCCAAAGTAGCATTGGAGAAAAAAGAATTGAAATAAGAAAGTAGGTAATATTCACAATAGGAGGGCTTTTTAAGTTGGTATATTTTGAGTTGATATTTCTAAAGCCACTATTTATTGCATCATAACAATCGTTTTGATTAACAGGTTTGTAGAGTTCACCAGACTTATCTATTAAAGTATGGTTGGAATCGGAAAATTTTTGCTTTTGGGGTTTATCTAACACAGTAGAGCTTATTCTATCAGAGTAAAGATTGTGCATACAAGTGTTTTCAGGCTTATTGCAGTTAGCATCTTGATTGTTGCTAAAAAAATGGGTCGTTAGATTACATAACGGCGAGATGTTACTTCTGTATGCTTGATAATAATATATCGATGTATCTGACTCTTTAGGAAAACCCATAATAAATATTGATAGCACTGATAGTGTAGAGAGTAATACTACAGACATTAACTTGTATCGTTTAATAAATAAGGCACAGATAAAGATGAAAGACGTTGCATACAAAAAAGAATAGTAATGTGCTTTAAAAGTGTCTCCTACTAGGGGATCAAAGTTTAAACTAGGAAAACCAAAAGCATTAGTAATTAATATAAAAATACCACAAAATGGTGCAAAAATATACAGTCTGAACTTTTTTTCTTTTATGAAAAGCCAGCAACCTAGTAAAAGGTACAATAATGATAAAAGTATAGAAGCATATTCTCTTGCATAGCTTCTAAAAAAATCATCTTGAAAAAAGTTAAGCCTATCGTAAAATGTTAAGTTAGCATCACTGTTAAAAGAGAGTTTAAAATAATCCCCAAATATTTCTAAAAGCGTGATTCCAATTAACGAGTTATTGTGATAGTTTCTTATAGGAAAATAGTAAAAATCCCACTTATTTATATGATATAAAAAATTCAATGAAGCTTTGTATTGGTAATTATCGTATAAAAATGCATCGTAATACAGCAGATGATTTCCGTTCACGAGATAGTTTTCTAAGTAGATTAATGTAAATAGCCCTGAAAAAGAAAAAATCATTAGCGGTAACTTAGCTACATTAAGGAAAATTATATTAACATATTTTAAAAAAAGAAATAACCCAACCATGGCTACGATAGATCCCTTTAAAGTTAAGATTATTGAAAGATAGATTAAACCTGTTATCAAATACTTTATTTGAAAATTTTTAAAATAATTGTCAAAGCTTAAAATAATCCAAGGTAAAACTGAGAATGCTAGAATTTCTGGTTTCATCAATAATCTCATCTCTAAAACAGTTGGAAAAAAGTTTATGAATGCAAATGTCAAAAAAATAGTTTCAGTTTTAAATTGATATGATTTCAATAATTTATAAAAACCCAATATGCCGAACATATATAGAAGAAAATTTACAATTTGAATATTTGAGCTGAGCAAAGATGGAAAGTTAATATTTGTAATCAAATCACTTCTAATATCTACCATCAGAGCGACTAAATAATAATAAAGGACTCCTTGTCCATGATTAGTTGTCTCAGAATTATTGAAAAAGAAATCAATATAACTAAAATATTTTCCAAAATCTGCACCTTGATTTGATGCAAAATACAACTCTCCTAGAATAAAGGTTCCTAAAGTAGAAAAGAAAAATAGTGCAAAAGAAAACTTTTCTCTTGTTTTCAAATTAATCACTTTGAAGTATTGAAAATTATAAAAGAACTAATTAAATATCTGATAAGTTTATAACCATCACGAAATCGAGATATTTGAGTCTTCCCATAAGTTCTAGATTTGTAGTGTACAGGTAATTCAACAATTTTGTTTCCTCCAATTGCTGCAGAAAAAAGTAAATCAAAATCTCCAAAAGGGTCATTTGGTATCAGTGAATTTTGCCATTTTTTTATTTCTTCATAGTGCTCACTTTTAAAGACTTTTGTTCCACATAAAGAATCAGTAATTGGTTGTTTTATTAGCATTGAAATTAATCGTTGAAAAACACGATTTCCTAAGGTATTTATAAATCGCATTGCACCTTTTTCCATTTTATAAATTAGCCTTGTACCATTCACAAAATCTGCACGATCAGATTCAATTATCTCAAAAAAATCTGGTAAAACCTCTGGCTCAACACTTATATCAGCATCTAAAATTGCAATCAGATTCCCTCTGGAACAATCAATAGCTTCCCAAACTGCATTAGCTTTACCTCTACCTGATTGCTCAATTACTTTTATCTCGAACAAATTTGACCTTATGCTTAAAGCAGTTTCTAATGTTTTATCCTGAGACTCTCCACATGAAATAATTATTTCACAACCTTTTCCTAAATCAGGAACCCTTCTTATAAGTTCCTTAAGATTGCCTTCTTCATTTTTAGCAGGAATGATAATAGTCTTGGTTTTGTGATTAACAGGTTGAATTGAAGGGTTTTTCAATATTAGATACGTTCTTATTCCAAAATTAAATTTAAAAAAGATAGTCTCAAGAATTTTATTAATTACACTACCAATTCCTAGGATTTCAAACGGAATGAATTGTCTTGTATATGAGGTAATCATTTCATAACCAACCGATGAAGCGATAGTATTTATTTTTTTTATGGGAATATATGACCTCTTTAATGATTTTTCTTTAATGTGAAGAAACTCAAATATTTTTAATAGAGGATTCCATATATTATTTATTGTTGATATTACAAGTGTAGAATTTGGGCTTAATTTAGAATTTAAGATTTTTAAAAATTTGTAAATGTCTGGTATCACCTCAAATATATCAGTTACAATAATTTGTCCGTAAGCTTCTATGTTTTCAAATTGTGTTACTAAATCGTCATTTGGTTTTAATATTAAAATATCTGCATTAATTATCTCGTGTAATTCACTGTTGGGGTTGTTGGCAGTAATGTACAAAGATTTTTTATTTTTGGAAACAAATTTAGTTATCTCTCTATGGTGTCTTGAGTAAAAAGATTTTGATGACATTAATACCATAATTAAATATTAATTAAAAATAATTGATTCACTAAGAAAAATATAACTATTCCTAGATATTAATGTAAATAAGATAAACGATATTTGTATTTAAAAAAGGAAATTTTTGTGACTACAAAAAAAAATAGACATATTAACTACTACTATGACCCGTATAAAGATATAGGTGTTTATATTAAGACCGAGGAATTAAAGAAATGATTAACGGCTTAAGTGTTATTCTCCCAACGTTAAACGAGGAACAGAATCTCAAAACATTAATTCCAAGTATCCAAAATGTCTTAGATAATGATACTGTAAAAAATTATGAAATTTTGGTCATAGATGATGGGTCTACAGATGATTCTGAAAGTTTACTAAAAAAATTTGATAACAATATTCAATTCTACAAACGAATTGAAAAAAAATCTCTACCCATGTCAATAAGCGATGGCGTGAAACTTTCAAAATATGAAAATGTAATGTGGTTGGATGCTGATGGTTCCATGAATGCTGAAGCTGTTAATAAGTTACTAAAGACATTTTCACAAAATGTCGACTCAGTTGTTGTCGGATCTAGATTTGTAGAAAATGGAGGTTATAAAGGCATAGAAGTGAGTGGTGAAACGAGTTTCCTGAAAGCAATGTACAATGTGTGGAAATCGAATGATTCAATCTTGGCAACGATTCTCTCAAAAGTCTTTAATAATATTCTATATATAATCCTTCCAGGAAAAGTAAAAGATCTTACAAGTGGTTTTATAGTGTTAAACAAGAAATTAGTAAAAAGCGAAGTTTTTTCGATCTCAAACTATGGTGATTATTTTCTATATTTAATTAATGATCTTGTCAAAAATAATGTGAATATTATTGAGGTTGGCTATCTGTGTGACACTCGAATTCATGGTGAAAGTAAAACTGGGAGTAGTATTTTTCAATTAATAAATAGGGGTTTACCATATATTACTGCAGCATTAAGGTGTAGAATAGGAAATAATGAAAATATATCATGAAGAACAACTTCTAGCGGTAATAATAAAACTAGAAGATATAGATAAAGAAAAGAATTTTGTAACCAATAATGAAGAAGACTTTCAAGTTGCTTCATTTAATTTAAAAAATGGAGAAAAAATATTGAACCACTATCATCCAAAACAAGAAAGAAAAATTTTTTCAACCAGCGAAATGATTACTTTAATCGAAGGAAAAATAAAAATAAATATTTTTGATTTTGAAGAGAATTTAGTTCACTCTGAGATACTAACTTCTGGTGATTCTGTTGCTCTATTGAGAGGTGGACATGGAATTGAAATTATCGAAAATTCTAAATTTATTGAATCTAAACAGGGACCGTATGTTGAAAAAAGTGATAAGGTCAGATTCTAACAAATTATGATTCAGGTTTTTAAACCTTCTCTTTCTGCATCAGACAAAATATCTGTTATGAAATCTGTCTTCAAAAATGAAATTTCTGGAACAAGCCCAGCTGTTAATGAATTTGAAAAATATTCTTCAGAAAAATTTAATAGACAATATTCTATAGCAGTAAGTAACGGTAGTGTTGCTTTAGATCTTGCACTACAGGTTTTAGATCTAAAAGACGGTGAGGAGGTAATACTCCCATCCTTTACAATAATTTCATGTCTTTCGGCTGTTATTAGAGCAGGCGCAAAACCTGTTTTTTGTGATGTGGATTCAAAGTCTTGGAATATGAAAATAGAACATGTAGAAAAACTAGTTACTAAAAATACAAAAGCTATATTAATGGTTCATCTGTATGGACTTGTCGCGGAAGCAGATAAAATATCTGATTTTTGTAATAAAAATAATTTGTACTTAATTGAAGATGCATCTGAAGCACATGGTCAAAAAATTAATAATCAGTATTGTGGTTCTTTTGGTGATATATCCACTTTTAGTTTTTATGCAAATAAGCATATAACTACCGGGGAAGGTGGGATGGTGTTGACTGATAATGCACTTTTTGCAAATAAATTAAAACAAATGAGAAATCTTGACTTTAATCCAGAGCAACGGTTTCAGCATGATAATTTGTACTGGAATTATCGATTAGGTGGCATACAAGCATCCCTTGGAATTTCTCAACTTAAATCACTAGATAAAAGAATAGATAGGAAAATTATTCAAGGACAAAAATATAACAAGCTTTTTTCGGGCCATGAAGATGTTTTACAATATCCTATTCATAATGATGGGGAAATTGTTAACCACTACTGGGTGTATGGTTTGGTAATTAAAAATGGGGTTGATAGAAATAGCTTATTAGATTTTCTCTATAAGGAAGGTATACAAACACGACCCTTCTTCTGGCCACTGCATTTACAAAATGCACTCCCAAAGAATTATCATACACCTGAATCAGGTTTCGAAAATTCAGAACTATTAGGAAAATCAGGTTTCTACATACCCCTAGGTGAGCATGTTTCCAATCGTAAACAAGAGTTTATATCTGATAAAATAGTTAATTTTTTAACAAGTTAATATTTCTAGTAAAATTTAAACATATTTTAAAAGCAAGGCCCTATTACTGTCTTGTGAATTTATTTAATCTTAAAAGAAGTTTCATATAAATTTGTATCAACAAGAGTTGGTTGAGCCCAATATATCTTTAGGTCCAGCTTATCAATCATTGAATTCATCCACCAATCAATGGGTTCATCAATCATATCTGCATTTATATATTCGTTTACTAGCAATGAAGCGCATTTTTTGGATATAAAGTATGCATCAGCATTTCTTGAGGCCCCATGGCCTCCCCAACTAGTTTCAATATTTTTTTTAATATGAACTAGCGAAAAAGGTTTTTTCTTATAAAAAGGGATATTAAAATTATTTTTTCCAGGACTAATAAAAAACATATCAAAGTCGGGAGGTAGTTTTTTAAGATACTTGTGAATACTATTTATAAATATTGGTTTAGGAATTGAATCATCTTCTAGAACTAAGCAATACTGTATATTTTCTTTAATTATTATTTTATATGCTTCAATATGGCTTAAAAAAATTGCAATATTTATCTTATCTTTATTGAATTTATTAATTTGTTCTTTTGTAAGTTTATCCCTATCAAAATTATCAATATACTCATGATTAAATTCATTATGTAAAAAATAATTATCTAAATTTTTTTTTCTTTCAGTCAGTTTTTTATAGTGAATTATAAGAAACTTTAGTTTATTTTTATTATACATTTAGGTTCATCACTAGAATTTTATTAAGTATACCACTCATTGTTATCTTTCATTTTAATCTTCTTGTCATGACCTAATAAATAATTAAAATGTATAATCATAGGATTTATCTTTTCTTTGTTTGAAAAATAATAGGGACCATTTGGAAATAGTGCTTCAGGTAAGATTTTATAGTTGAGTTTATTTTTATATTTATTTATGTATGTTTGATCATGTGTTTTAAATTTTAAAAATTTTTTTGCCATCTTTTCATTTGGCTCAAAGAATTTTTTTGTTTTCTTGTTTGATTTTATAAACATAAAACCAGCACCCAAATTTAACCAATTTGGCTTTGATGGCCTCTTATCGTTTTGGAAAAAAGCATCATCATATTTAATTGAATTAAGTAGTTGCTCACCATAATTTCTTTTAATTACAATATCACCATCAATGTAATTAACAAACTCTTTCATATTAAGAGCTAAACTAATCATCTCAAATTTTTTGAGCATTAATTTTCCAAATTCATCATTATTTTGTAACATAAAGTCTTCATACTCAGTATTTTGAGATATATCATGAGTAATCGTTTTCTTAGAAAAGTATTCATAAGATTTTTTATCAGTTGTAAATACTTCGAGGTTTATGTCGACATTATTTACTTTGATGGATTTTAAAAGATTTTCAGTATAGTCAATATAACCATTGTTCGTCATGGTGGTGTAAATAATTTTGTCAGAATGCATGTTTTAATAATAATTGAAATGATGAATATTGAAGCGATTAATATTTATTTAAATAATGATCTTATTACTAGGTAGGTAAACGTAAAAGGAAAGTCTAAATCTAAGATTCTTTTATTTCTAAATCCATTTAATAAATCGATTAATGCATTTTTCTTGTAATTGTATGATAGATGATACTTTTCTTGAAAGAGCTCCCTGTAAATATGTTGATAATAAGAAGATCGTTTATCTAAAATACCCTTAACATTCCATGGTTTGAATTTTCCAGAGTAGTGAATAAGAATCTTTTCAGATGAAACTATCTCCGGGCTTTCAAGTACATCTATTCTTTTATTTTTATCCATAGTAATTTGATAATTTAGAATTTCATTCATCTCATCAAAAGCATTATCAAAGTAAATATTTAATAAATCTTGATCCCAATAGTCTAATTTAGGTATATCTGAAAATAATAAATTGATTAAGCCATCTGTAGTTTTGCTTTTTAACCATAGTTGATAGTTAATGAGCAAAACACCTGCATTAAAATATCGATCTGAAGATAGACCTATTCTTTTTACCCCATCTGTAAGAGTTGTTTCGGTCTTCGCGGATAGTATAAATTTACTGTTGTTTAGTTTATTGATTTGATTTTGAATTTCAACTAATGGATCAGAAAAGCAAATTATATCTGCATCAATATATAGTAAATAATCAACTTCAGAATTAATATATGTTTCTAAATATAAACGATAGTAAGTAGCCTCTGATATATGTGCACCATGTAAGTTTGGAAATTTCATATTTTTATTATTAAATCTACTAACTTTTAATTCTTTTAAATTTGGATGGCCCAAGATTTTTTTATTCAGGAATTTTTCATCATTATGATTTTTGTGAATAATCGATATATTTATTGTTTCAGAAACATTTTGAAGTAAAGAATATATGGAACATTGTGCTTGCTTATCATATCCTGAATCAAAACAATATAAAACATTTAGAGTCATGGTTTAAGCACTCTCCAGTTCAAATTGTTTTGTTCAGTTGCTTTATCTATCATTGCCAGTGCCCATGAAAATAACAATGTTCCGTGAATATCTGGAACATTTTCTCCGTTTGTTATAGTACCCCCGTAATAATATTGTTGACTTTTATTGAGATAATAAGAAAAGCCACCATTCTGAGGAAAATAATGGTTATAAATCTTTGCTTTTAGTGTTTCTAAATACTCAATGACCTCAGATTTTCGATGATCTGTAACTTTAAGGCATTGGTAAAAAACATATACAATATCAGTAATATGACAGCCATCATCTCTAGAAGGATTGTTGAGGCAAAAATCTATTAATGTGTCTGGGTAATGTATTTCGCTATTTAACCAATCTAGACCTGAAATTGTTTTCATTGCACCATTTATAACTTCCTCAGAAGAAGCAACAGATGGATTATGATAAGAGCCGGTCTCTTTAGAAAGATATCTTAATATATTTCTTTCTAAGATAAGTTTATTTTTTACAAAAAGAGACTCCTCAAGTTGTGTTTTACTAAAAACACATAGAGATGCAAAGTGTGCTCCAGCATTCCAAGGAAAATCCCAATTAAAGCTATCAATAAATTTTTTTATTTCTATTTCCGAATGTGGAAAATCTAGGTAAATGTTTTTATTTCTTTCACCAATCTGAAAAAGTGTGGAAATTGATTGTTTTGTTTCTGCCCTAACCATTTTCTCGATTTCAATTTCTGGACTTTCATAATTAATACTGTTTAGAAATTGCAAATTTTTTTTTATGTATCTTTTAGTTAATTTTAATACTGTGGGGTTCTTGTAAAAACTAAGTAATGTTGGATCTATAAATGAATTATTTGGAAGTTGATTTGTTTCGACTTGAAATTCATTTATATTACTTACCCAATCATATTTTTTTGTATCATCAAAATCTTCCCATTTATTGGTGGTGTAATAAGTTTTGATAGCGAAATTACTGAAACCTAAATTAAGAGATTTTCCTAAATCTGTAACGCCAGTTTTAGCTGGTAAGTGGTAATAAGGATTCTCAGGTTTTTGTAATGTTGTAATAAAATTATTAATATCATCAGTTAAATACTTTTGAATGTTACTCATACTTTAATGATAATGATTTTAATATTTTTATTGATTAATGCTCTTAATTGTAAATTCTATAAATCGTTCAGAGTCATGCTTTCAATAGTTTAAAAAGATTTTATGGGTGGAAACACCTTCAGATAACAGGATTCTCCCAGGTTGGCAGTAAGAGGTTCTCTTTGATTAATACCTGTTCTTTTTTTGCAAGATTTATGTCACTTTCGACCATTTTTTTTACTAAATCATCAAAGCTGTGTTTTGGCTTCCAATTCAAAAACTTTCTAGCTTTTGAACTATCTCCTAGTAAATGCTCAACTTCATTTGGTCTATAATATTTAGAAGAAGTTTCTATGTATTCTTCCCAATTTAAATCTATCATTTTAAAAGCTGCCTCAGCAAACTGTCTTACTGTATAAGTTTCACCTGTAGCTAAGACCCAATCGTCAGGAGTATCGTGCTGTAGCATTTTATACATCCCCTCGACATAGTCGCCTGCAAAACCCCAGTCTCTTGATGCATCAAGATTTCCCAAAGTGAGTTTAGACTGTATTCCTAAATGAATTCTACCAACAGCTCTTGTAATTTTTCTGGTAACAAACGTTTCACCTCTATGTGGTGATTCATGATTAAATAAAATTCCATTTACACAAAATAAATTGTATGAATCCCTATAAAGCTTAGTCATATGATGAGAAAATACTTTTGACGCAGCGTAGGGACTCTTGGGGTCCAGTGGAGACTCTTCGTTTAGTAAAACTTTTGAGCCACCTCCATACATTTCAGAAGATGATGCTTGATAATACTTTATTGGTTTTTCAGAGTTTCTCAGTGCTTCGAGTAAAGAAACTGTTCCGAGGTTTCCACTTTGGATTGTATAACTTGGGTTTTTGAAAGATACTGCAACGTGTGATTGGGCTGCCAAATTATATATTTCATCAGGAAGAATTTTATCAATTAAATTATTCAATGACGAGGAATCAAGTAAATCTGAATAGTAAAGTTTTAGTCTCTCATCACTGCTGTGTTTTGAAATAAGATTTTCAATACGTGATGTGTTAAAACTTGATGACCTTCTAATCGTACCGTGAACCTGATAATCATTTTTTAATAGAAATTCTGTCAGATAGTAACCGTCTTGGCCTGTTATACCTGTTATAAAAGCTTTTTTCATAATGCAAGTATATTATCTTAAGTAATTAAATTAGGCTATTAGGGTTTCTTTTTACAAAGTAAAGATTCCCCAAAAATGCATAGAATAGAAGTGGGTATTGTACTCCTTCTAAGTTCGTGTCAAAAGATGAATTAAGAAATACTGGAATCAATAAAAACAATATTTCATAGTTTTTGTTTACCTTTTTACTTATGATGACCATATTAATAAAAAAGGTTAAAAATAAGAATAATTGTAGCAATCCACCTCGAGCAAAAATATTGACAAAATAATTGTGAACGTTTTCGTTCAAACCATCTCTACCAAGTCTTCCTGGTGCAGAGGGATCCAACATAACAGGTATTATATCCGAGTAACCATATCCTGTGAAAACAATATTTTTTTCATTCATGTCTGTAATAACATCTTGCCAGATATCTAATCTCCAATTTGTTGTGCTATCCTCTGAATACAATCTTCCATCTTGTATATAGAAACTGAAAAATACTTCTTTTGTTTCCTTCTTTTTTACAATCTCTTCAACCTGTTCTGTCACTAATTCTGGTTTTGAAGCATCATTAAGTTTAATGAATGTAAATTCTCCATAAACATGTAAAACTGAACCATAAAAAAAGATATACCCAACGAAGAATAAGAGGAGTGTCTTTAATTTATTGCTACTAAAAAATTTTCTGATATTGAAAAGCAATAGTAAGAAAAATATCAATGCTGATATAAAAGAACCCCTACTATTAAAAAGGAAGAGGGGGAAGAAAACACTACTTGAAATAACTAAATAACTCACATTCAAATAAGTGGTTTTTCTGTACTTCAATATTGATAAGTTTACAATTATATAAGCCAACATCAGATCAGATGCTTTAACAAACTGGAATTTATCTGAATATTCATTAAAAAATTCAATCATAAAATTTGGATAAAATGCAGTTCCCATTAGATAAATTAACGGAAGTGAGAGGTATAAACCTATAATTAGAAGATTGCTTTTCTCTAAAATATTTAAAAATAACAGCCCAAGAAATAAAAACCCTATAGTCCATATATATGAACTTGATTTGTAAGTATAGGGATCAAAAAAACTTGACCCATTCAAAAATGAAACAATAATAAATGAACCAATCATTAACTTTTGAATTACTAGTTGATTTTTATCTATATCTAGTAGAAAATAATCTGTTACTTTTTGGAATGAAAACAAAATAAAAGTTATCATACTCAACAGTATTAATAACTCACCAATTCTGTATCCAAAAATATATACTCCTATAAAAGATCTTGCAAAAACCATTGTTAACATTAAGAATGAGTAAAAAAGAAAATTTAAGGGATATCTATATTTATTTCTAATTAACTTCATATTTCAAGTTACCATTATATATGTGTTTGATAAAAAAATAACTTTTGTTTTTCAAAGTGGTCGTATTCAAAGACTTAACAGTAAAGAGCAATCTTACTCGAAAGAGTTCTTTTATGCTTATCACAACTTTAAAAAAGAATTTACAACTGTAAATATTATTGAATTCAACGACTCTAACAAGATAATGCAAAAAATAATAAAAAGAATAGCCGAAATGCTCAGATATCTAACAACTATTCCGTTCTATTTTGAAAAAATTATAAATATCAATAATTTTAAAATATTTCAGAATTCTGAACATGTTATATTTACAAATCAAAGGGTTGCTTTCACATCATTTCCATTATTACAAATAGTAAAATTATTTAACAAAGATTTACAATCATCAGTTTTCATAATGGGTCTATTTGTAAATCAAAGTAACAACGTTGTAAGAATAAAAT
>Ga0222718_10001683_pt1 | contig 20670 bp, 22 predicted proteins | sample C33_27DmetaG_FD_165045 | JGI IMG/M metagenome (GOLD analysis project Ga0222718, IMG submission 165045) | Estuarine water microbial communities from San Francisco Bay, California, United States - C33_27D | ecosystem: Environmental > Aquatic > Marine > Unclassified | place: USA: California... | reverse complement strand
ATTTAAAAGAAATAATCTTAAGACATTACAAATACACAAATAGTCAGAAAGCTAAAGAACTTGTTGATGATTTTGATAGATTTGAGCCTTATTTTTGGTTGGTGCTTCCTGCAGCATCTAATATCCACGATTTGCTCAAGGCAACTACTGCAAATGCCGCTTAGCTAAGAGCCTTTTTTAGATTTTTCGGATTATATTTATCGGTCTTAAAAGCCATACCCTTCTCATTAATTAAAACAAGGTTTAATTTACCCTTAGAAACTTTTTTGTCATTAAGAATATAATTTTTTAGATTTTGGTATGAGTACTTTGAGCAATCTGTTTTTAATTCCAAAGATTCCAAGAGGTTAACCAAGTCATCAAGTTGATGTAATTTAATATGACCTTCATATAAAGAGATTTTTGCGGCAATCACCATACCCAGTGTTACTGCTGCGCCATGAGTGATACCTTTATATTTTTTATATGCTTCTATTGCATGACCGAATGTATGTCCAAAATTAAGAATAGCTCTTAATCCTTTTTCTTTTTCATCAGCAGTAACAATCTTTGCTTTTGATTTAATCGATTCCTCGATAATAGTTTCAAGTGCTTGCGGTTTTTTTAATTTAATCAAATCTGAATTTTCCTGCATGTATTTATAAAGTTTTTTATTACCAATAAATGCATACTTTGCAACTTCTCCAAGACCAGATTTGTACTCGTCATCAGATAATGTTTCAAGATATTTTGTACTAATTAGTACAAGACGAGGGTTATAGAAAGCACCAACTAGATTTTTTCCTTGCTCAATATTTATTGCTGTCTTGCCCCCAACAGATGAATCAACCTGAGACAGTAAAGTTGTAGGTATCTGAATAAAATCTACTCCTCTTAAGAAAGTTGCTGCACAAAAACCAGTAATATCACCAACAACACCACCACCAAATGCAACTAAAGCATCAGACCTATCGAATTTTAAATCAGCAAGTTTAGATAAAATTTTTGAATATGTTGAAAAAGATTTGGATTTCTCCCCTTCTTTTATTTCATAAAAATATATCTTTTTTTTGCTTTTTTTAAGGGTATTTTTAAGATCATTAATAAATGATTTGGGTATACCAGAATCGGTTAAAACTAAAATTTTATTTTTAGCTTTAAGCCCAGCCATAAGATTTTTTTGTGTTATGGCATTCTTGGAAATCACTACATTGTATTTTGATAAGCCTTTTCCAACTGCAATTATCTTAGCCATAGTTTTTTACCAATTTAATGATTTCTGATGAAACCTCTTGGCTAGATTTACCCTCTGTATTTACTATGTAATCAGCAACTTCTTCATAAAGACTTTCTCTAGCGACATGCAGTTCCTCAAGTATTTTTCCTGGATCACCGTTTTTAAGTAAGGGCCTGTCTTTATCTTTTGAAGTTCTTTCAAGTTGAACCTCTATAGGGGTTGCTAGATAAAACACAGTCCCTCTAGAAGATAGAAGTTCTCTATTGGATTCAGATAAAATTATTCCACCACCTGTGGATAATACAATCGAATTTTGCTGCACCATTTCTTCAAGGATATTGCTTTCCCTTTTTCTAAATCCTTCTTCTCCTTCAAGATCAAATATCCAATCAATTGATGCACCAGTCCTAGTTTCAATTTCTCCATCAGTATCAAAGAAATTTAAAAATAACTCACTAGAAATTATTTTACCAACTGTTGATTTTCCTGATCCCATAGGACCAACTATAAATATATTCATATAATATTAGTTTTAATGGCCGAGATTTTAACATCTAACTGAATAAAATAGCTTTATTGAGACAAAAAGTTGCATTTTAAAGTGATAAAATTAATAAATAATCTATGTTAAAACTAATTAAATTTCTATTTTGGACAAGTATAAGCTGTTGTTTATTAGCTGTATTTGTTGTGCTTGGGTCATATTTGTCTCTTAGACCCTCATTACCTGAAATTAGCTTAGTTGACGAAGCCCAATTACAAATGCCCCTTCAAGTTTTTACTGAAGACGGTGTATTAATTGGAGAATTTGGTGAAATTAAGAGAAGGCCTTTAAATTTTGATAGCATACCGCCAAATATCAAGAATGCTTTTTTAGCAGCAGAAGATGATCAATTTTTTAATCATCAAGGAATTAGTTATAAAGGATTATTAAGGTCTGTGGTTAGATGCCTTAGCCCAAATGGCTGCTATGGAGGAGGTGGAACAATTTCAATGCAGGTTGTTAGGGGTTATCTTCTTACAAGAGAAGTAACAGTTATCAGAAAGGCTAAAGAAATTTTTTTAGCACTTCAGCTTGAAGGAGAGATAAGTAAGGAAGAAATCTTCGAGTTATATATCAATAGAAATTTCTTTGGCAATAGATCATATGGCATTGAAGCTGCTTCAAATACATACTTTAACAAAAGCACACTTGAATTATCGCTTAGCGAAGCTGCAACTATTGCTGCTATGGCTCAGTCACCATCTAGGATAAATGCAATAAAAGCTCCAAAAAGGACTGAACAAAGAAGGAATTGGATTCTATCTAGAATGTTCAAACTTCGAATGATTTCTAAAAATGACTACGAAAATGCGATTAACACTCCACTTGCAGTAGTAAAAAATATTGATCTATATAAAGTTGATGGAAGATATTTAGCTGAAAAAGCAAGACAAGATATTATTGCTAGATATGGATTAGCTGCATATAAAAATGGTTGGTCCGTTTATACAACCCTAAATTCAAATCTTCAAACTAGTGCTAATCAACACTCATTTGAAGAGTTATTAAACTATGACAAGAGGCATGGCTGGAATGAGACCAATAACTACGCATACCTCTTTAATGATCAGCAAATTTTATCTTTTGCTTATTTAGATATTAATTTTTTACAAGAAGATGTATCTTCAAATGCCTTCTATGACGACAGCTCCAGCCTAACAAATCAAATCAGTATTATTTTTGAAGATTTCCCATATTACAAAACTCATAAAAAAGGTCTTGTCATTAGTTTTAAAGATGAAAAATTACATATTATTGATGAAAATCTAGAAGTTTTTTCAATTGTTTGGTCTGAAGAATATGAGTGGGCAAGAAAAAGAATTTCAATTAATCAGAGGGGAAAAAAACCAAAATCTTTTAGTGATTTTCTTAAATTTGGTGATTTTATTTATTTGAGAAAAGAAGATGAATTTCTTTTTTTAGATCAAATTCCGCAAGCTGAAACTTCATTAATTTCTATTCATCCCACGAGCGGCGCTGTAAAGGCATATGTAGGAGGATCTAATTTTAGTAAAAGTAATTTTGACAGAGTAACCCTTTCATATCCACAATCTGGATCTAGTTTTAAACCATTCATTTATGCGGCAGCCCTAGCAAATGAATATAACCTTTTTTCCTTAATAAATGATGCACCAATAGCTTTTGAAGATAAGAATTTAGAAAGTGTTTGGAGGCCAGAAAACTATACTGGAAAATTTTATGGCCCAACATCAATAAGAGATGCATTAATAAGATCTATCAATATTGTCTCAATAAAACTTTTGAGAGAAGTTGGAATAAATAACGCTCAAAACTATATCCAAAAATTTGGTTATGAGAAATCAAGACTTCCAACAGATTTATCTTTAGCTCTTGGATCTGGAAATTTTTCACCGGCAGAGATGGCACGAGCTTTTGGCGTCATAGCAAATGGAGGGTATTTAGTTGATCCATACTATATTTCAAAAATTGAGGATAGATATGGAAATCTTATTTACTCTCATAATGATTATTTAAATCTTGTTGATATAAAAGAAGTAACAGCTTTCCCATGGCTTGATACTATGGAAATGAATATTAACAAACCCTACTTTTTAATTGAACCTGAATTTAAAGAAGACAATGTTATAGATGAAAGAATAGCATTTCTTGTTAAGGACACTCTTCAAGAGTTTATGACTAGAGGTACAGCTGGAAGAAAAGCTTCTGTTTTGAATAGAAAAGATATTGGCGGAAAAACTGGTACAACAAATGATGCAGTTAGCACTTGGTTTTCTGGCTTCCATGAAGATTTAGTTACTACCGTATGGGTTGGAACGGATGACTTTACTTCACTTGGTGAGGATGAATATGGGTCTACAATTGCTTTACCTATATGGTTAGATTTCATGCAAGATGCTTTAAAAAACCTTGAGGTAAGAGAGAAAAATATTCCTGAGGGTATATCTTTTGTGAAGGTGAATAAAAAAACAGGAGTAATTGATAATTCGTTAGATTCACAAACTTATTTTGAATTAATTTTGGATGAGAATTTAGAGGACTAATTATTTTTTAAATATATTGACAGAAAGGAGTTCCCAAACATTCTCAATATAGTTGCTTGGTGAGTCTTTAAACTTAGATCTAATATATCTTCCAACATTACCTTCGAGGCAGGTAACTATAAGTTGTGCTGATATACCTGGCTGCGCAATTAAATTATTGGAGTCTTCAGCTAACATTTGCTTGACAGATAGCTCTAATCTTTCAAAGAATTGATTAACTGCATCTGAGACATTTTGCTCATCTGTTGACAAAGCTTCTCTTGAAACAAGCCTTGCAAACCCTTTATTTTTTTCAATAAAAATCATAAAAAAAAGAAAAGTATTCTTAACTTTATCTCTTGAACTTAAATCTGATTTTTTTAATTCAGCGCACTTATTAAAAATGGCATTATCACAAAAGGAAAAAAGCTCAGCATAGATAGCTCTTTTGCTTGGGAAGTGCCTATAAAGAGCAGCTTCAGTAATTTCAGATTTTTCGGCAAGAAGTGCGGTAGTAACCTTGGATAGGTTTCTTTCCTCAAGCAGACTCGCTAAAGCTTGTAAAATAATATTTTTTCTATCATTTTTCATTATTTAATCTAAATTTATATCAATCTCAGGACAAATGCGAGATAGTTCTGAAATAAATTCATTTTGTATTCTATTCATTGATTCTTCTGTATCACCTTCAAATCTCAGCACAAGCTTTGGAGTGGTATTAGATGCCCTTAAAAGACCCCATCCATCATCAAAGTTTACTCTTAATCCATCAATTAAGATTTTATCTCCGTCAATATTTGAATTAGCCATAAATCTATCAATAATTTCAAATTTATTTTGATCAGTAACCGTTATATTTAGCTCAGGTGTCGAGAAAGACCCTGGAAAGTCACCAAAAATCTCTGAAATTGATCTATTTGATTTTGCAAGAATTTCTGCAGCTCTGACAGCGGCATATGGACCATCATCAAATCCATACCATTTATCATTAAAGAAGATATGACCACTCATTTCACCACCTAATAAAGCATTATTTTTTTTAATTGCTTTTTTTATATGAAAATGACCGGTAGGTGCCATTATTGGAGTTCCACCATTTTTTAAAATTAAGTTACTTAAATGATTAGAACATTTAACATCAAAGACAATAGATCCTTTCTCGCTATTTAAAATATCTTCTGAAAATAACATCATTTGTTTATCAGGAAATATCATGTCACCTGAATTTGTAATAAGACCAACTCTGTCGCCATCTCCATCAAATGCAAAACCAATATCAGCATTTTTATCTTTAACTTCAGAAATAATATCTTTTAGGTTCTCTAATTTGCCTGGATCTGGATGATGATTAGGAAAATTTCCATCCACTTCACTGTAAAGCTCAATTACATTACAACCCATTCTTTTAAATAGCTCAGGGGCCACAAAACCAGCGGCACCATTGCCGCTATCAATTACTACCTTAAGTTCACTTATATCTGTATCAATATTCTTAAGGATTTCAGAAATATATATTTCTTTTATATCGCTATAAATAATATTCCCTGCAGATGAATCATTTAAAGTTTCATCATTTTTTATTAGACTCAAGATTTCATTGCCGGAAACGGAATTATCATTAATAACCATCTTAATTCCATTGTAGTTTTTGGGATTATGGCTACCTGTTATCATGACACCGCTTTTTGAATTTTCTTTTTTTGCTGCAAAATAAAGCATTGGACTAGTAGCTAGACCAATGTTATTAACATCTATCCCATATTGTGCAATGGCATTACAAAAAGTTGTTAATAAAGATTGACCTGACAATCTTCCATCCCTAGCAACAACAATAGAGGAAATATCTTCTTGAAAACATTTTTTTGCAATCCCTTTAGAAATTTCTTTTATAACTGATTCATTTAATTCTTCTGGGTAAGTTCCTCTAATATCATTTTCACGAAATATAGACTCTGAGATCATGATTCTTTCCTTTAGTTATGTTGTTTAGTTTGTCATAATAGCGAGTCGTAATTATATCTTGTAAATATGTTTGTAAATACAGATTTAAAATATATATGGAAAAATGGTTCTTATGAAAAATGGGACGACAGTTCTGTGCATATTCTCTCTCACACAGTCCATTACGGAACTGGAGTTTTTGAAGGTGTTAGAGCCTATGAAACTGAGAAGGGTGCAGCAATTTTTAGATTAGAAGATCATACAAAAAGACTTTTTGAAGCTGCTAAAAAAATTAATATTGAAATTCCATATTCTCAAGATGAATTAAACAAAGTTCAGAAAGATATTTTCATTAAAAATGATTTAAGTGAAGGGTATTTAAGACCAATTGTCTTTATGGGTAGTGAATCTCTAGGACTGCGAGCAACGGACTTGTCTGTAAATGTTGCTGTTGCAGCGTGGGAATGGCCTTCATATATGAGCCCTGAGGCAAAAAAGAATGGAATCTCAATAATTAAATCTCCATTTGAGCAATACAGTAATCCAATACATTCTGGCTATAAAATTATCGGTACTTATATTAACTCAACAATGGCTTTACATGATGCTATTTCAAAAGGTGCTGATGAGGCATTGTTATTAGATAAAAATGGATATATTTCTGAGGGAAGTGGAGAGAATATTTTTTCTATTAAAGAAAATATTCTTTGTACACCAAAAATAGATCACTGTCTAAATGGGATAACAAGACAATCTGTTATAAAAATTGCGTTAGATCTTGGTTTAAAAGTAGAAGAAAAAGATATTACTTATGAAGAGTTAATTCAAAGTGATGAAGTATTTTTCTCTGGCACAGCTGTTGAAATCACTCCCATATCAAAAATAGATGATGTAATAATTGGATCAGGTTCAATTGGACCAGTTACGGAAATGCTTCAAAATTTATACAGTGATATAGTTACTGGCAAAAATGAAGTCTATAAAGATTGGCTAAGTCTAGTATCTGATTAATTATTTTGAAAAAACTTAATATAGCAATACTAAGTTATAGAAGTGCACCTTTTGGTGGAGGTCAAGGTATATATGTTCATGATATATCCAAAGCACTTTCATTGATGGGGCATCAAGTTGATGTTATATCGGGCCCGCCATACCCAAATCTAGATGAAAAAGTAAATTTAATAAAATTGCCAGGCTTGGACTTATTTCAAACCTTTTCTTTTAAAGACCGGTTAAATATTTTTATCAAGAAAAAAAATAAAAGAGCTATAGATTTCTTTGAATTCTTTTCAACCTTTTTTGGAGGATTCCCTGAAATGAGAACTTTTGGTGAAAGAGCCAAAGAATTTTTAGATACTCGTTATCACTACGATATTGTCATTGATAATCAATCTATAAGTTATGGAATACTTAAAATTCAAAAAAAATTTCCTTTAATAGAAATTATTCATCACCCAATAACAAAAGACTATAAATTTGAGCTGCAGTCTAATAATGGTTTTATGTACATATTATCTAGACGTAGATGGTATTCATTCTTAAAAATGCAAAAAAGAGTAGCACCTCAATTAAAGACAATAGTTACACCCTCAATTAATTCTTTTAATGATATTGCAAGTGACTTTAATGTAAGAAAAAAAAATATCAATGTTATCAACAACGGTCTAGATATTGATATTTTTATTCCTTACAAAGAAATCAAAAGAAATCCATTTAAACTTATAACAACAGCAAGTGCTGATGTCGCTCTTAAAGGCTTAGATTATTCATTAAAATCACTTGCAAGCTTAGTTAATGATTTTCCTGAAATCTCACTCTTAGTCATTGGAAATATGAAAAGGGGTGGACATACATCAAGATTAATTGATGAATTAGGCATAAAAGATAAAGTATCTTTTAAGACTGGTTTAACAAAAGAAGAAATAGCCAAGGAGTATGCATCTAGCTCAATAGCAATTGTGAGCTCGCTGTATGAGGGTTTTGGATATCCTGTTATAGAAGCAATGAGTTGTGAAGTTCCTTTAATTGCTACCAATGTATCTTCAATTCCTGAATTGGTTGGTGATTATGCAAAGTTAATTCCAGCAAAAAATGCGAATGAACTATCAAATGCAATTAGAAGTATTTTGCATGATTATTCACACTATACAAATATTGCTGTGAGAGGAAGACAACATATAGTTGATAATTTTAATTGGTTAAAAATTACAGAAGAATATGAGAATATAATTAGTAAAACTATTAATGATTTTCATAAATGCTAACCTTTGATTTGTCCAAAATACAATTACCTGATCATGGCTTAATGCTTGATTTAGGCTGCGGTGAAGGTAGGCATGTATTCGCGGTAATGGAAGCATTTCCAAATATTCAATGTGTAGGTCTTGATCCTCATTTAGAATCTTTGGATAAATCATTAGAAGGATTAGAGTATTTTGAATCAATCTCTAATAATCAAACGTCTTTTTTGAGTGGTTCAGCCTATAAGCTGCCTTTTAAAAATAATACGTTTGATTTAATAATATGTTCTGAAGTATTAGAACATCTTCATGAATTTAGACATGCTATAGATGAGATTTTTCGGGTTTTAAAACCTGGAGGAAAGTTTCTTGCAAGTGTTCCAGCAGAATTCCCAGAAAAAATTTGTTGGATGTTGTCTAAAGAATATCAGAATCAACCTGGAGGACACCTAAGAATCTTCAAAAAGAAATCACTAATTAAAGATATAACAGAAAAAGGTTTTATTTTCGATGCATCAGAAAGATTCCATTCTATTCATTCTGCATACTGGTGGTTGAGATGTTTGTTCTGGAAAAGTCAAGATTCAAATTTTTTAGTAAGTTGGTATAAAAAATTCCTTGAATTGCATATTCTTAAAAAACCTAAATGGATAGATTTTATTGATAGATTACTAAATCCAATTTTAGGTAAAAGCATTTCTTTTTATTTTACAAAAAAATGAATTGGCTAGATTATAAAAAGAAATTTGAGCCAGCTAAAAATTGGATCATTTCAAACCAATCATCAAGTGGTGCAATTTTTTGGGATGAAAAAGGTAAATGTGATCCTTGGGATCATTGTGAATGTTTAATTGCATTAGCAATATATGAAGAGTGGGAACATTTTTGGAGAGGAGTAAATTGGTTTTTTACCAATCTTAACAAAGATGGACTAATTTATGCTGAATTTCAAAATGAAAAACCATCAAAATTTTACTATGAAAGCCATCATGCTCCCTACATCATCATGCCGCTTATACAAGCGAGCTTGATCGATGAAGAGCAAGATTACAAAAAAATTCTTACTAATGAACAGCTCCTAAAGTTTGAAAATATTTTTGAAGCCCTTAATGATTTTAAAGATGAGGAGGGTTATTTTTATTGGGCAAAAGATAGCAATGGGTATTCTGATAATTCATTAGTTACTGCCTCAATGTCCATCTTCTTATCGCTCATGGTAAAAGATAAAAGTTTTCCTAAATTCAACATCGAGATGTGGCAAGAAAAATTTAATAGAGATGGTGTTGATAGATCTAGATTTTCGATGGATTTTTATTATCCTTATTTAGCTGGTATCAAAAATAATAAGAAAGAATTCTTAGAGTTATTAGATAACTATTACGTAAAAGGGCTTGGAGTTAAGTGTGTTGCTGAAGAGCCTTGGGTAACAATCGCAGAGAGTTCTGAATGTGTAATATCAGCATTAATTCATGACAATGAAAACATTGCAAAACAGATATTTAATGATATTCAGCAATTTCAAAATAAAGATGGAATTTTTCCAACAGGATACCAATATAATATGGAAATCTTCTGGCCAGAAGAGAATTCAACTTGGACCAATGCTGCGGTAATTATTGCAGCTCATGCCTTATCTTTCTATGATTTAGGCTCTAATGACTCCTCTGTTAATGTCTTTCTAGAATTAAGAAATTTTTTCAAGAGCAACTAAACTTTTAACTCTATTTATAAATTTAAAATTCTCTCCTAAAGCTTTTTCGTAGATTTCTCTTGGAGCCTGGCCGCCTTCAAGTTCTGAGTCATAAATATCATGAATTGTAAGAATACCACCAACCCTAATTTTTTCTTTCCATGATTCATAATCGACTCTTGCAGACTCAAAAGTATGGCTACCATCAATGAATAAAAAATCTATTTCATTCTTTATTTTTTCTGATGCAGATTTAGAGGTCTCAACCATCACCTTAATATATTCATCTAATTGAAACCTAGATATATTTTTTAATAAGCTTGGCAAAGTATCTACTCTTTCATTTTCATAATCATATTCCTCTGGATCAAAATATTCTTCTCCATACTGCTGCTCTTCAGATCCTCTATGATGATCAATTGTTACAAGATGGGTCTTATTTTCTTTACATGCCTCACCGATGTAGCAGGCTGATTTTCCACAATAAGATCCAATTTCAACTGCAAAAGTTTTAATACAATATTTTTTAGCTGTTTGATATAAAAGGATGCCTTCTTCGTGATCTAAAAAACCTTTTATAGAATTGAAATCATTTAAATTTTCATGCATAAAAGTCTTTTTTACCAAGTGTTGATTTAAATCTTCGGTGTTGCCACAAATACTCATCAGGGTTTTTTCTAATTTTTTTCTCCATAAAATCATTTAAGCTTTGAGAAAAACTTAATCCATTTAGATGGCTTAGTTTCAGCTCCTCTATATCAAGAATGTATTTACCTGAATCAATATAAGAATTCATAAAATATGTTTTACAATCAGTCGAATTAATTATTTTTGAAGGCGCTGATATTGTTGCAGCAGGTTGGCCAAAAAAATTAATAATATCTGACTGATTTAACCCATAATCTTGATCTGTTGCATAAAGAACAGTTTTACCTTTTTTAAGCCATCTTATAAACTTAATAGGATTATTTTTGTCACATGTATCTTTAACACTTTTCAATCTTCCTGTTTTTTGAACAGAGTCAAATAATTATGAGTAATGAACTCTTTCAACACCATACACATCACAATTCATTCCAAGCAATCTTGCATCAAGTTCAAGATGAAGAGAGTGTTTAAAGAATAAAAGGACACCATTATTATTTTTTTGTTCTTGGAGAAGAGATTCAATACCTTTTATGTCGTAATTGATATGTTTGTTTATTTTGTTATCAGACCAAAACCATGCGATACCTGAATCAAAAATAATTTGTGCAGATGAAATAATATTAGCTTTAAGAAGATCTTTTCTTTGTTTTGATGGCATATTGGGGAAACATAAATCAATATTCTTTTTACTAATTTTATTTCTTTTAATTGGCATCAAATAAATTAGATTGCCTAAAGTTAGGATAAAGACCTTATGAAGTGGTCTTGGTAGATATAAAATGAGTTTCCATAAACTCACAAGAAGTGTTAATAAAGCTCTATTCATATATTATAAGGCTGTATTATTACACTAATATTCAAAATGAATGAAAAATGAGTCTATTTTTGTATAACTTTCTGATGTATTTATCTCTTCCATTTATGGTGGGAAGAATATTATTAAAGAGCATAAAGGATTCTGATTACAATAAGCATTTTCTTCAGAGGTTTGGTATATACGAAAATGCAAACAATTTAAAAGACATTGTTTGGTTTCACGCAGTCAGTCTAGGTGAAGTCATATCATCTCAGAATATAGTTAAAACTATAGCTAAGGATAATAATGTTGTTTTATCGGTTACAACTCCAACTGGCCTAAGAGAAGCAAAAAGAATTTTTGGTTTAGATATCGAGATTGTGTATGCGCCATTGGATTTGAAATGGTTTATTTCAAATTACTATAAAACATATGATCCCAAGTCATTAATTTTATTTGAAACAGAAATATGGCCAAATATGATCACTCAATCATTTAAAAACAAAATTCCAATCATTTTGTCTAACGGAAGAATGTCCAAATCATCCTTTGAACGTTATAAAAAGTTTAGTGTCTTATCAAATACAGTTTTTCAAAAAATCACTTATGCTTTCGTTCAAAGTGAAGACCATAAAGAAAGGTTTAATCTTTTAGGAATTGATAATCAAAGAATCAGTACTGTAGGTTCAGTTAAATTCGATGTTGAAATAAATCAAAACCCTTCTCGAAATACTATTGATAAAACGATTCTTCTAGCTGCAAGCACTCATAAAAATGAGGATGAATTAATCATCAACTCTTATGTCAAGCTTCTCAAGGAGTATCAAGATTTAAAATTGGTTATTGTCCCCAGACATCCAGAGAGGGCAGAGTCAATTCAAAAGTTGCTAACTAATTCCAAATTAAAATCATTATTATGCAAAGAAATACCCCAAAACTTTAGCACTAATAATGTACATGTCATCAAAGCTACCGGTCTTTTAAAAGAACTTTATTCAATTGCAACAATATCATTTGTTGGAGGCAGTTTATTTAAAGAATACGGGGGACATAATATTATTGAGCCAGCGTCTCAAAGATGCCCATTTATTTTTGGTCCTTTCATGCAAAATTTTTCAGACATTATTAATGAATTTAAGAATCAAAATGCATGTATACAGATTCAAAATGAAAAAGAGCTTTTTAATGCGTTTCAGACCTTGCTAAATGATGATGAATTGAGAGATGATATGTCAACGCGGGCTGCAGAAGTTTGTTTAAAGAGTCAAGGTTCTTTGCAAGAGCAATGTAATACTATTTTAAAAATTATTAGAGGAGATAAAATTGAAATTAGTAACAGCAATAATTAAACCTTTTAAGGTTGAAGAAGTTAGATCATCATTAGATAAGATTGGTGTCTCAGGTATGACTATGACTGAAGTAAAGGGCTTTGGAAGGCAAAAAGGCCATACTGAATTATATAGAGGGGCTGAATATACTATAGATTTCTTACCAAAAATTAAAATTGAGATAGCTATTTCAGACGATATGGTAGACCAAGTTAAAAATGCAATCATAGAAGCAGCTGGATCAGGAAAAATTGGTGATGGGAAAATATTTATCTCACCTATTGAGCAAGTTGTCAGAATTAGAACTGGAGAGACAAACGAAGAAGCTCTTTAAATTTGGATAATATTGTAAAAAAGCCTATAGCTTTTATTCTTGGGCCAACTGCCTCAGGAAAGACAGATTTAGCAATCGAGATATGTGATTCAGTGCCTGCTGAAATTATTAGCGTTGACTCTGTTATGGTTTATGAAGACTGTAATATTGGCTCAGCAAAACCTTCAAAAAATATTTTAGAAAAATACCCACATCATTTGGTGGACATAATAAAGCCTAATTCAATTTATTCTGTATCGGACTTCTATCAAAACTCATTGCAATTGATAGATGAAATACATTCTAGGGATAAGCTGCCTGTATTTGTAGGTGGAACAATGATGTACTTCAAAACATTAATAAATGGTCTTGATACACTGCCTGCTAGAAATGATGACTACAGATTAGAGCTTGAAGAAGCAAAAAAACAAAATGGTGATCAATATCTCTATGAAATGTTGGCATCTATTGATTCAGATTATGCTGCTACCTTAAATCAATCTGATGATAAAAGAATTATAAGAGCCTTAGAGGTTTATAAATCTACTGGGGAGAATATGACTTCTTTGCTGGGTAAGGTAGATAAAAATTTTCTTTCAGAAAAATATAATATAAAGCAATTAGGTGTCTTAGATGAGGATAGGTCAATACTTCATAAAAGAATTGAAAAGAGGCTAGAGACAATTATTAGTGATGGGTTGGTAGAGGAAGTAAAAAATATTTTAGATAAATATAAAATTGCTGACAGTCATCCCATTAGAAAATCGGTAAACTATAAACAAGCAATTTCATTCATTAAAAAAGAAATTGACAAAGATGAATTTTTTAACACAGCATTGTTTGCAACAAGACAATTAGCTAAAAGACAAATTACATGGATGAGGTCGTGGGACAATCTTGAAATTTTTGAGAATAAATCAGCCTATAAAATCAAAGAAACTATTAAAAGATTGTTAAGTTCTCTTTAAATATAAGCATTAGCCCTTAGATACAGTTTATAATATAAGAAAAAAAGAGGTAATTATTGTGAATTGGGATAACCAAAACAAAGATCCTTGGGGTGGTAAAAATGATGCTCCAGATTTTGATGACTTAGTTAAGAAATTTTCTTCAATATTAGGAGGAAAAAAGCCTTCTTCTAATGGATCAGGTGGTGATTCTGGTGGTGGGTTTAAAATTCCTACAACTAGACTATTTCTATACGGTTTATTTGCATTCTCAATAGTATATGCATCTCAGTCTATATATCAATTGGATGCATCTGAAAGAGCAGTTATCTTAAGGTTTGGTAAATTTTATGAAGAACAAGGAGAAGGGTTAAATTTTAGGCTTGCTGGTATAGATGAAAGGTATATAGAAAATGTAACCCTTACAAGAAGGTATACACAAACCAATAGCATGCTAACTAAAGATGAAAATATCGTTGATGTTACCGTATCAGCCCAATATAGGATAGCTAATTTAAAAGATTTTGTACTTAATGTGAAAGATCCAGAAACTAGCTTAAGGCAGGGTATTGAGAGCGCGTTAAGACATGTTGTTGGCGATAATACTCTTGAACAAACTCTTACAGTGGGAAGAGAAAATATTGCATTTGAAGTCCAGGGAAGACTTCAGCAGATATTAGATAGTTATGGTACAGGCTTAATAGTTCAGCAAGTTAATATAGAGAAAACAGATCCTCCTGCTGCTGTGAAAGATGCTTTTGATGACGTGGTTGCTGCCAGAGAAGATAAGGAAAGACTTCAAAATGAAGCTGAAAGATACGCGCTGACTATTGTTCCGGAAGCAAGAGGTCAGGCACAAGCTAGAATTAGAGAGGCGGAAGGTTATAAATTAGAAGTGGTTGCAAATGCAGAAGGTGAAGTAGGAAGATTTATTCAGCTTTTAGAGGAATATCAAAAAGCACCTGAGGTTACAAGAGATAGAATGTATATCGATGCAATCCAAAAAGTACTATCAAGCACCACTAAGGTAATGATTGATATAGATAGCGGCAATAATCTAATGTTACTTCCACTAGATAAGATGATGGATCAAGGAAATAGAATAGATCTTAATTCACTAAGATTAAGACAAGGAGACTCAGATGAATAGGAATACATTTTTATTAGTTTTTTCTGCCCTCATAATAGGTATAGGCTTTAATAGTTTTTATATTGTTAATGAAAAACAAAATGCAATAGTTTTGCAATTTGGAGAAGCTGTAAGATCTGATATCCCAGTTGGATTTCATTTCAAACTCCCAATTATCCAAGAAGTAAAAAAATATGATGCAAGGATCCAAACACTTGATGAGGAGCCAGATAGAATCTTAACAGTTGAGAGTAAATATCTTTTAGTTGACTCTTTTATTAAGTATAAAATTTCAGATGTATTAACTTTTTATAAAGCTAACAATGGAAGTTTTAATAGTTTAAATAGCCTATTAGGCCAACGTTCTGAGTTTGTTCTCAAAAATAATTTTGGTAAGAGAACTGTTAAAGAAGTAGTTTCGGGTGAAAGAGATGAGTTAATGAGTATTATGTTGAACTCACTTAATGATTCTGTTTCAGATCTTGGTGTACAAATAATAGACTTCAGGGTAAAAAGAATCGATTTACCATCAAATTTAAGTAATTCAGTTTATGAAAGAATGAGAACAGAAAGAAACAGGTTAGCTGAAGAATTAAGATCAGAAGGTAAAGAGATAGCAAGAGAAATTAGAGCTGTAGCAGATAAAGATAAAGTTGTGATATTGGCTGAAGCATACAAAAAAGCTGAGCTTTTAAGAGGTGAGGGAGATGCTGACGCTACAAGAATATATGCAGAAGGCTTTTCACAGGATCCTGAGTTTTATGAATTTACAAGAAGCATTAAAGCTTATGTTGAAACCTTTGAAAGTAAATCTGACATGATGCTAATTGATTCAAACTCAGAGTTTTTAAAATATCTTAATCAAAAAGAAGTCAATAAATAAGGAATAATGTGGCCTCAAACACACTAATTCTTGGTCTTCAATGGGGTGACGAAGGCAAAGGAAAAATTGTTGATGCATTAAGCGAAGAAGTCTATGCTGTATGTCGTTTTCAGGGCGGTCATAATGCAGGACATACTATTAAAGTAAATGGCCAACAAACTGTTCTTCATTTAACTCCTTCAGGAATTCTTCACCCAAACGTAAATTGCGTGATAGGCAATGGTGTTGTTTTATCTTTGGAAGCTCTCGATAAAGAAATAAATGATCTTGTTGATGCGGGTATAAATTTTGATAATAGATTTTTTGTCAGCTCCGGTTGTGCATTAATTCTTCCAAGTCATATAAGCATTGATAAAGTTAGAGATAAAAAGGAATCAATCGGAACGACTGGAAGAGGTATAGGCCCATCTTATGAAGATAAGATTGCTAGAAGAGCAGTTCGATTTGGTGATTTAGGAAATGAACAAATTCTTAGAGAAAAAGTTGAATTACTTGTTTCATATCACAATAGATTGCTAGTTGAGCTATATGAAGAAGAGCCTCATGACATAGACCATGTCATTGCTGAACTGTTGTCTTTCAAACATTTACATGACAAATATTGCACTGATACACAGAGCCTTATTTATGACTGGATAATAAAAGAAAATCAGTCTTTATTGTTTGAGGGTGCTCAAGGAACATTGTTAGATATAGATCATGGAACTTATCCTTATGTAACATCCTCAAGCACTACAGCCGGAGGTGTTTCAACCGGTCTTGGGTTGGGACCTAAATATATAAATAAAATTATTGGTATCTCAAAAGCATATTGTACGCGTGTTGGAGAGGGCCCATTTCTAACTGAGCTTTTTGATGATAATGGAAAAATGCTTGCAGAGAAAGGAAATGAATTTGGTGCTACAACAGGCAGACCAAGAAGATGTGGTTGGTTAGATTTATTAGCTCTTAAAAAAGCTGTTTTTACAAATTCTGTTACAGATATTTGTTTAACAAAACTAGACGTTATGGATGAATTTAATTCAATAGAAGTTTGTATTGATTATCAAGGCGATGAGCCAGTCTACAAAACTTTTAAGGGTTGGGAATCATCAACAGAAGGAATTACTGAATTTAAAAATTTACCTTTAAAAGCTCAAGAATATATTAATTTTATTGAAGATTTTGTTGGTTGTAATATCTCAATTGTTTCTACAGGACCATCAAGAGACCAGACAATTCACAGATAAACTAATTTAATTTTAGATATTTATCTAAATTTGCATTTATAAATTTATAAGACTCAGGACTAGAAAACTTTTTTGAAAGTCTCAACGATTCGTCAATAATCACTGGTTTATCTAACTCACCATATATCATTTCATTTAAAGCAAAGTATAAAATTGATTTATCTATCAGATCCATATTTGAATCTTTAACATTCATAGAGTCTAAAATTTCTTTGAATTCACTTTTATTATTTTTAATTGATTCCAACGATGAAGAAAATTTATCAAAATCAACCTTTTTATTTTTATGCTCATCTTTAAATTGATCAACAATGTCAGATATATCTTGGTTATTAAAGAAATATTGATATATAGCTTGGACTAGATACTCTCTGGTCCTAATTTGAATCTTAAAATTAGCTAGATTTTTCATTGATAAGCTCAATTAAGGCTTGAGTGTTATTTTTTGTATTGATTTTTAATCTTTTAATCAATTGGTCGGAGTTTTCAACACACAATACATTATTAATTACTGAAATGTTTGGATGGGTTAAAGCTAAGTCTCCAATTGATCTGAAAGTCTCGTTAGTAACTAAATCATAGTGAGATGTTTCCCCCCTGACAACAATCCCTAAGAATAGAACACCAGAATAATATGATGATTTATTTTTAATTAAGTGATGTTTACCTAATGCAGCAAGCTCTATTGCACCTGGAGCACAGGTAGTTTCATATTCATGCTCACTATCTGAAATGATATTAGTTGCAATTTGAACCATCTCATTTATGTATTCGCTATACCATGAAGTATGCACTATTAAAATCTTATTCATTCACAAAACCTGTTATCTCAATATTGAAACCTGATACAGCATTATATTTAGTAGGTGTTCCAAGTACTGTAATTTTTTTTAGATTTAATGCTCTGCATATTTGAGAGCCAACACCAATAACTTTTCTATTTTTTTTAGGCTCAACTTCTTTATCTTCAAGCTTATTAAGCCAATAACTTTTTGCATCTCTGTGATTAATTAATACAAACAGTCCTGCTTCCTCTTTAGAGATTCTCTCGATAGATTTTCTTATAGACCAGTTTTTACCCATTTCTTCAATTCCCAAAGTATCCTGAAGGATGCTTTGAGTTTGCACACGCACCAAAGGAGATTCTACTTTTGATAGGTCACCTTTAGTTAATGAGAAATGATATTCATCTTTAATATTATCTTTCCAAACAATAAGCTTGAATTCTCCAAACTCATTTTTAATAGTTTTTTCGCTAATGGCCTCAATAGTTGAGTCTGATGAAAGTCTAAAATCAATTAAATCGGCTATTGTTCCAACTTTGATATTATGCTTTTCGCCAAATTTAATTAGATCATCTCTTCGTGCCATAGTGCCATCATCATTCATAATTTCACAAATGACACCAGCAGATTGAAAACCAGCAAGCTTAGCAAGATCACATGCCGCTTCAGTGTGCCCGGCTCTGCTTAAAACTCCGCCTTCCATTGCTTTTAAGGGGAAAATATGACCCGGCTGAACAATATCAGAAGGTTTAGATTTTGTATCTACAACAGTTTTTATAGTATGAGCTCTGTCAGCAGCAGAAATTCCAGTTGTTATTCCTTCGGCAGCCTCGATGGAGACAGTAAAAGCTGTTTTGTTGGCAGCTTTATTCTTATTGGTCATCATTTTTAAATCAAATTTATTTATTAAAGTCTTGCTAAGAGGGAGGCAAATCAAACCTTTTCCCTTTGAGGCCATAAAATTAATAATTTCTGGTGTTACCATATCAGCAGCGCAGACCAAATCTCCTTCGTTTTCTCGAGATTCATCATCAAGAATAATAACCATTTTTCCTTCTTGAATATCTTTTATGATGTCTTTTGTATTATCTTTTATCACTTTATATATATTTTTTTTGTGTCTGATTCAATTTTATAGGACGATTCTAGTTTAAAACCCAGTTTTTCGACAGCATTATCTTCTTTGAACCAATCTACTCCATTTGGCCCAAGTTTCGAAGTTGATTCATAAATAATTAATTTATCTACATAATCTTCTTTTAAAAAAGAATTAACTAATTTTGGTCCAGCCTCTACAAGAATTGATGTAATATCTGTGCTTCCAAAACTATCAACAACATTCTTAATGCTGCGCTCTGTAATAATTTCATAATTAGCATTCTTAAAAAACGGTGCATCAAAGTTAAAATTAGTTTTGCTACTTAATAAGATTTTTTTGGGTTGGTTAATTGGGAAATTAACTCTAGCATTCATTAATGGATTATCATTTATAACGGTATTGCCTCCAGTCAGAATTACGTCCACAGAAGCTCTTAGTTTTTGAACATCTTCTCGAGACTCCTTGCAAGTAATCAACGTTTGTTGATCATCAAGCAAATGAGATTTTCCATCTAAGGATGAAGCAATTTTTGCTGTTATAAATGGTCTTTTATATGTATTTCTAAAAAAGAAAAATTTATTTTGTTTTTCTACCAATTCAGCATATATGCCACTTATTACATTAATACCATTTTTTTCAAGTTTTTTAATACCTTTTCCAGAAACAAGTGGATTAGGGTCCAAGGCACCGACAACAACATTTCTTATACCTGAATTAATTATTGCTTCAGTGCATGGCCCTGTCTTGCCACTATGATTACAGGGTTCTAATGTGCATATTAAAGTTAGTTCTTCAAAAGAATTAAAGCTTTTACCAAGATTTAATTTAGCAGAATTTATTGCATTAACTTCTGCATGATTGCATCCAAATTTTTCATGCGCTCCCTCAGAAATTATTTGTTTATCCTTAACAATTATGCATCCAACTACTGGATTAGGTTTTGCTGTGTATTTATATTGATTAGCATGAGAGATGGCTCTCAGCATCAATTTTTCATAATTCATTTTTTTGATTTATTTTTTGAATTTTTTTTTGGTTTTTCTTTACGAAGAGAATTAATTTCTTCTGAGAAATCTTTTATATCTTGAAAATCTCTATAAACAGATGCAAATCTAACGTATGCAACGCTATCAACTTCCTTCAGTGCATTCATCATTATCTCACCAATTTTTATAGATGGTATTTCTCTCACTCCACTGGTTCTAATTTCATTTAAGATTTTCCCAAATACTGTATCTATATCTTCTGACGATAGAGGTCTTTTTTCTAGAGCTCTTAGCATGCCTTTTTTTAATTTTGAGCCGTTAAATGGTTGTCTTTCACCATCATTTTTTACTACTCTAGGAAGGGCTAAATCTACTGTCTCAAAGGTAGTAAATCT
>Ga0222718_10001681_pt1 | contig 20694 bp, 23 predicted proteins | sample C33_27DmetaG_FD_165045 | JGI IMG/M metagenome (GOLD analysis project Ga0222718, IMG submission 165045) | Estuarine water microbial communities from San Francisco Bay, California, United States - C33_27D | ecosystem: Environmental > Aquatic > Marine > Unclassified | place: USA: California... | reverse complement strand
TGGGTCTGATAAAACAGATAAACTTAAATATTTCATTTGGAGTTCAGAAACAAAAGCAAAAGATAAAGATGGAACTCTTATAAACAGAGCCAGAAACACTTTTAATTCTTTACAAAATGCCGACGGTAGTCTATTAAAGATTATATTGGGTACAAGATCGGTTATGGAAGGTGTATCGTTTAAAAATGTTAAACAAGTACACATCACAGATCCTTGGTGGAACGAATCTAGAATAGAACAGATTCTAGCACGCGCATCCAGATATTGTAGTCACTCTAACTTACCAACAGAAGAACAATATGTAGACATATATAGACATTACAGCGTTTTACCGTCAGAAGGTAGCGACATAGACGTTGCAGCCATGCTCTCAGAAGTAAAAGGAGTCTCTAATTTCTGGGATCTCGATTCTCTTTCTATAGAACAAAGAATGTTAACAACATCTCTTAAGAAGAATTCGATTAATAAAGACATTGAAATGATACTTAAAAACAGTTCTATTGACGCAGAGATAAATAAAAATGGAAACTTAATTAGATTAGAAGAGCATATTTCTCCCGTAACGGGCGGAATGTATCAAATTTACTACAAAAATCCATCTAATTTAAGAATGTACATCCGAGATGGAATTCCAGAAACTGTAACCTTCGCACAAATTTACTCAAGAGAATTTACATACCCAAAAGAAGACTTAATGTTAACATTTGTAGAAGCGGGACCCGATGAAAATGGCATACTTAAACCGTATGATGATGACCCGGAGATTATAGATGAAGACACCATAAATAAAGATCTAATAATTCGGGAAAATGTTGTACCGTGGGACTCTGACGTTGTATTTGAAGAGCTTCAAGTAACTGGTGATATAAAAGAAGAATTAAAACGTATCAAAAATAATTACAGTTTATTGCCACAACTTCGAAGAACTATGTTTAATGAAAAAGGCAATGATAAAGTATCTTTCCCAGAGGATAAAGACTACATTAATAAATTTACAAAATTGTATAAATGTATTAAAGAATTAGCAAAACAAGACATATCCGCGGGCCTCAAGAAAGAAATAATTGAGAAATTTACAAAAGACTCAAAGAAACAAAAAATTAATATGGCAGTATTAGAACTGGTTTATAAATACAATATCTACACAGAAGATCACATTGAAATGCTACTAGAAATAGGAGGAACAGACCCAAAAAGTATTTTCGACACGTTGAAAGAAGCAAAGTCTAAAAAGTAAATTAAAATATAAATTTAAAATAATTTTATAATGTATAATGTATATAAATGAGTAGTATTACATCAAATTTCTTTGATGATAAAACGCCCGAAGAGATAATTAACTGGATGTTAGACAAGTTAACAGATGAACAAATTAAAACGTGCCTTGACCAGGCCGGAATACCAGACACGGGTGCGATTCGTCAACCGGAAGAACCCGTTCCAGTTGTCCCGGTTTTCCCAGAAGCCCCAGGTGGTTCGGGTTCAGGTTCGGGTTCAGGTTCAGGTTTTGACCCGGGTCCTTCGACTACAATGGAGCTTGACCAACTTAGAAGATCTTGTAACAACAGATTAGTTCTTATTGAAAACGTGTCCGGGTCATTAGTTTCGTTTTACGAATTTGGTCCAGACGGAGCCGGCGACCTAAAATGGGAAAGAAGTGAAGCGACTGTTTCTAATTTTCTAGAATCTACTTGCAATGAAGAAAAAATATCGTCTGCTGTTGAAATATTAGAACTAGATCCCGAAGAAAAAGAAGAAATGGCGCCCGGTCTAGTGAGGTCTTCTGACGTACCAGAAGACGTTAAACGATTAGCATCAGAATACCTTATGATTGGACTTCTCCAGCCACTAGATCCTTCGTTACTTGATTCACCGGACATTTCAGAACCTGAACCGAGTGTCGTTTACGACGCGGCTGTTTCAGAAGCTATTAAGAAACAGGTGACGCAGAGAATAGAAGATGAGCTTGAGAAGAAATTCCCAGATCTATATTCAGCTGGAATGACTAAACTCCCAGTTTTTGTTCACAGTGTATCAGGCGACGGTAAAATTTCTTACATTTCATTAATTCTTAAAGATGACAATACATTTGACTTTAAAGAAAGAACAAACGGGCCAGCTTTATTCTTAACCCAAGTTAAGAAAGATCTTAAAGAATTAAATTCTAAAATTGAAACCGCAGAAGCAACAGGGTGGCCTAGACCAGGTGATTACGCAAATGTATTAGATACCGCTCTAAGCAACTGGTCGAGTAAAAAACCTGAAAATCAAGAAATATACAACAAAATATTATTAAACTACAACTCTACTAGACTAGCACAACTTAAGAATTCTATTACAACTTCTTTTGGAGAAATGGCTTACGGCGAATACAATGCGGATGAACCGAACACTTTCTTCTCTGGCGCTAAGGCTTCTCCTATTCCAGAAGTTGGTAATAAAAATGTAAGAGATTTAGACATGAACGAATTACATAGTCGTATGGTAACATTATTTGGTAAAGAATATGCCGAAACACACGAACCATTTATAGCGTACAATAAATTCGGTATTAAAACAGTCCAGTATAGAAAAAAACAGGGAGGACCTAAACCAAACTTAGACGCTAGACATTGGACGCGTGATGATGTTCCAGTTTTTGATGAGTTTGGTACAGGCGGTGACGACTTTGATTTGTTTTAATTTCTCTTCTTTTAGAATTTCCTTTTCTTTTTTGAAGGTCCTTTTCTTTTAGATATGCTAGATTTAGAGATACCTCTTAGAACAGAGTCTATATTAGGCGAAACATTAAAATCACCGAATAAATCTGAAATTTGTTCGGCGTCAAAATTATTAGCCATTTGCATCATAGTTTGTTCATTTGACCACTTCTGATAAACCTCATTGTATTCTCGTATTAACGTTAAAGTTTTTTTAGAAATACTTTCTTGGAAAACTTTAACAAAATTATTCATGTGTCCGTGAAATGCATCTGGATCAGAAACGTACCTTTTCATTTCTTGGATGTGTCTATTAGTATCGGGGTTTACGATTATAGAATTTATTACATTAATAGCATAAGAATCCATATTGGAATATTTATTAATGTAATCTATTATATTTTTTTAATACATATTATTTTTTGTAATTATTTCTTTGGTAAGAAAATGTTCTGTTTATGAAATAGCTTTAAAATATACACCTCTTAGACCCCCCCAATCCGCATTATCAGTCATCTGGACACCAATGAGCTCTTTAGATAAGTCTAATGGTTTAAAATGCCACGTGTTTCTTCCAGTGGTTGTTAAACATTCTATCTTGTATGAATCAATAGGTAACCCTAAGTCTCTTAATACAATACTAGAAGCATCACCCACGCCTAAGTTAGGACCAAATGTACCATCCTTTTTCTTGAAACGAAGACCTCCGTTACCAACAAATGTAAACTTGTGTGACTCATTTTTGTATTTAAATATGATATAAGCGTTCTTATTTTGTGGATCCCCTCTATGCACATCAACGTGTTCGATATGTAAGTCGACAGATCGAGCGGGTGGGAAAGATAATATATCTGTTTTATTATTTACATCTACACCCCCTTCACTTTGAAACTTTCCGCGCTTACCTATGATCATGCTGCTCTCGGGGGACGCTTCTTGTCTTACAGGGACTAAAGGCCTCGCGGGGGTAGTAGTTGGAGTTGGCTGATCTGGTTCGTCTGGTTCGGCGGAGGGAACGGTGGTTGGAACGGGGGTTCTATTTGTAGCATTAGGTCTTACAGGGACTAAAGGCCTCGCGGGTGTAGTAGTTGGCGTGGGCTGATCTGGTTCGTCTGGTTCGGCGGTTGGGACGGGGGTTATATTTGGAGCACTAAGTTTTACAGGGACTAAAGGCTTCGCGGGTGTAGTAGTTGGCGTGGGTTGTTCTTGTTCGTCAGACGGGACTTCCGCTGGGGTTAGGACTGGGGGGTCATCGGGAGGATCTTCGACGGGGGCACTCTTTTTTCTTAATAAGAAAAATGCCGCAGTTCCAATAATTGCGAGAACTAGGATTACTAATATAATCTTTGTTTTAAACTGCATTTGTTATAATAAAAAGAAAATAATTCTTTTTTTAAAAAAAATAAAGATTATCCTCAACGACATCTATCCATAATTTTGCGACTGCCGCCGCTATTCATTGAACGTCCGAAATTCATCAACACTTTCGGGGGCGCAAATCCATCACTTCGCAAAGGATCTTGTGTGGATGCAAAATAGTCTCTACTTGGGTCTAAAATACGAGTTATCTCTTGTGTATCAAATTCCATAGGTTTGATATTAGTAATAATATAATCCAGGTAAAACCGCCCATGACATTCGGTCGGTACACGAGGTGGCTTATAGAATTTTTTAACTTTATCACCGAATATATTAAGTTCTGCATCTGTAAGTCTTCTGTTTACAGGTTGTACAGGGGGGTCTGGGCGTTGGTATATTATTGGTTGTGCAGGTGTTGTAGTGGGAGTAGGTTTAACAGGTTTATCTTCGGATTCAGGTTTAGTTGAAATGACTATAACTTCTGGGTCCAAATCTCTATCCGGTTCATCAGCAACAACCAGGGTAGTATTAGTTGGTTTAGGGGGTTCAGATTCAACGTTTTCAAGCGGATCAAAGTCATCTCCCACTTGGGGCTTTTCGGGCGATTTGCGAGAAATAAAATAAAATAGAACACCCAGTCCTAAGAGAACAAGTGCTATTAGTAATTGAAATGAAGATAACATATTTAATAATACATTACATTTTTTTTACATTTTATTTATCAATTTAAAAATACAGGTAATATATCCTTATAATACAAGATGGATACGCTTGAAATTTCTTACATTGGTTCGGCGTGCGGAAAGAATAAATATGAACCAAGAAACAAAATGATTATGCTGTTGTTGTGTCGTGAATATCCTAAAATATTCAGAGAAAAATTAATTCAAAACAGGAATATCCGTCCGCTAGAAGGAACCTCGTTAAAGAGACCTATCGAAGAATCTTACAAATCTTTTTCAAAAACTGTAAAGGATCCAATAGAATTTAATAGCATCGAACAAAAGGTAATAGAAGAACTTAAATCAAACGTTCCAGATGTGTCAGATTCTGAAATAAGTAAAGCAAGGACTATTGTACGCGATAATCTTAAAAAAGATTGCGGAAGAAACAACGAAGATACGGTGATTAATATTTCCAAGTATACAAAGGGAAATAATAAAATGTGGTACTACACAGATGCTAACCACGGCTGGAAACTTAAAGGTCTACATGATGCAAAGGATAAAGACATGTTAATTGAAATTAAAACACGTATGAAAAAAGAAAACGTTAGAAAAAATGAATATGATTTGTATCAACTTTTTGGTTACATGCTCGCGATGGGTGAAACTAGGGGGATGATAACACAAGCTTACGGCGGAACAATTTATAAATCTACTGTAGAAAATGACAATGAATATGGAATAATAGACATATCCGAGGAAAAATGGAATGAAAAATACATTAAATTTTATAAAGAATTGGATGAATTTTTCAAAAAAATCAGTAAATTTTCAGAATGTGATTTTGACATTACAACTGTGATGAAACCTGGTCACATTTATGCCGAGTATGATACAAACGGAAAATTTCATAATGTAGATCCGAAATATATTAACATTTTCAAAGCTCTATAATACATCTTTTTTCGCTTATTCTTTTTATCATTAAAACTGGTTTAGTAATTATTTCTAAAATCTCTACAAATCCGTTTTCACCAAATGCTCGAGATGAGTCGGTTTTAACACTTACAGAGTCGACCGTTTCACCGTCTTGAATTGAATTAGATGTAATTACTTTTTCAAAATTTAAATTTAAATTACTAACGTTAAGTTTTGTATCTACATTATTAAATACTCTTGATATAATATTTGGTTTATTTTTACCCGAATGTAGCCATTCTTTAACATCTTTTTTATTTTTATTGATTTCATTTTCAGTGGTGTCTGGGTGTATAGATAAATTGAAATTGGTAAAAATTATTTTATCAATTAAATAAAAAAGAGGTCTTTTAGACAAAATTTTACCCCCTTCGTTACCCGGTTTCCAAAATTTATTTCTGGAACAGTTGTACATTTTTTTATACATCATTTCATCTTTACTTTTAATGTATTGGTGCATAAACAGTTCGTCGCCACCATGGTAATAACTCAACAGTTCATGTTTACCGAGTATAGATATAACTTCACACGAGTTTAATCTAGCCTGAGAATTAAAAAGATTTATTAGATTAACTATTTTAATTTCTTCTGAACTTTCTACATATTCTTTACTCAGAGGCGGACTAGTAGTACTCTTTCCAGAAAGTGTATTACCCATTTGAATTACTAATGTATATTTTCCTATCCATACATTGTCTTTTATAAGATTTGCTAATTCTAGTGACTTCACGAGAACTTTAGAATCGCCGCGAACATCTCCGATTACTATTATTTTCTTATACATTACTACACATTAATATGTATAATATATTGTAAATGTAAATGTATTTTATTCATTAAAAAGTTTATTAAGAGTTTTTTCCTCAGGGAAACCTATAATATATTCATTTTTATGAATTATAGTCGGGTAATAATAACCAGTATTTTCTAGAAGATCTCTCGAGCCTCTAATTATTGACTCCCGTTCTTCATGTTCTAAAGTAGTAAACTTTTCGTCAAATTTAAAAGTATCATCTTCATTTACTATAATTTTAATACATTCGTTTTTCGAGTTGTCAATGAAAGGTTCTAATTTTTCACACCAAGGACAACCGTTTTTGGACAGTATAATTATCTTATCCGAATTTACATTTAATTTAAAAGGCACAACTATCTTTTCAATTTTGAAATTGTTGAACATTCTCTTAATAAAAAAAATAACGATAAACGTAACAATTACGGATATAATTGCGATAAGTAACATTTAAATTTAATATATGTAATTTATTACAAATTAAAACTTAAATTAGAACAAACAAATAAAGTGAATATATCAATATATCAATATATCAATATCAATTTATGTCAATGAACATTCTTGTTGTATGCGATTTATCGTGGGATAATTATGCAGAGATTTCTAAAAGACTGACCTCTACAAATATAGATCCAACGCATAGAATAAATATTTTTTATGGAAAACAAATGAAACACATCAGTAACATTTGCAACAAAAACATGCTTCAAATATTCAGAAAGTCTTTAAATGATAAAACACTTGTTGAAGATCTCTGTAATACATTAAAATTTTCAAAATGCTGTATTATATTTCATAATTTCACTGAATATAATACAATATCTGAACTATGTATTAAGATGTGCGAAAAAAATGGAATACCTTATTTCATTTTCTCAGAACATACCTCCAATTTTTTCTATAACGGAGAACAGGTCTCCAAATTTAAGAAGTACATGACAAATGTGCCGGAAAATTCCGAAAGGAATACAATTAATTTTATTCCTGATTTTGAAATTTCATTACCAGTCATCAAGACAAATGTTGAAAAAGATTATTCAACCATGGTAAAAAAACTTAGAAATTCTTATAGATGTATAGACGAAATTAAATCTAAAAAAAGTATAATATACGTCGATAATAAGACTCCGAAAGAGTACTCATACTTAGAGTATCTAGCAAACAGGAAGAAGTGGTTGAAAGAAATTATACCTAGATAAGATTTATTCTAAGTATTTTCTAGAGGTGTATATACCATTTCTATACATATCTATTATAAATTTAGATCTCATTTTATCTAAATTAAGATAAACATTTGCATCAACTTCATTTTCTATTTTAATTAAAAATGTACTTCTAGGAGGCTCACGTGTAAACACAGAACATATTACTTGAAATAAATAACCACCTGATTTATTATTTAGAATTATACTATAACCCCGTATGAATATCTCCTTAGGGGGAGATCCATATAAGTTTTTACAGCAGCCGTCGATATAAATTTCACCGTTTATTTCAACAGGTTTGAATAAAAAAGGTATACTCATAGATGCTTTTAGGGCATCTTTAAGTTTAACTTCGGGATTAGTTTCATTACTTAGACATGTGTATTCATTTTTTGTTACATTCGTTGCGTAAATATGTATATTTACTTTAGTAATTTTAGAAAACTCGTATAGATTTATATCTGCTTTGTACTTATCTGTTACAAAACTAACTAAGGTGTCTAATAGCGAATCATCGAGTAACCCATTTTGGATATTTGTGAATTCATATTTTACGATATCTTCAAGTTTAATCTTTTGAAACATATTAATCATAGATTTAGGTTCCGTTCCAGAGATGTATAACGTGCCTATTAATGCACCTATACTAGTACCATAAAAGTTTTTAAGATCAAGTAAGTTTTTTTGATGAATGTATTCAAGTGCTCCAATAAAATGAAACCCAGAATATCCACCTCCTCCTATGAAAAGGTCGTTCATTCTATTTAAATTAGAATTTTATTTTTTTTTCTTAAAATGATCACGTATTTATCTTTATATTTAAGTAGATAATTATAATTAGATTTCCATTCGTTGCCGTGACCAACTGTATTCGATATCGAATGGGCTAGTTCATGAAAAAGAGATTCTATAATGTGTTCAGCGGGATAATACATCCCATTATCTTGATACAACTTAAATCCTATCTCACGTCCTTTATCATAATTCCATGCCAAAATGTTATCATCTTGATTTATCAATTCTTTATAACTTGTATTTCGTAACTTTTTGCGCAATAAATTTCCGCGGTTTGCTTCTATTTCATAAGATAAATCTATAGATATAACACGTAACGTATCTAATATTTCAGCGGACTGAATGTTACTGGCTTTATAAGTTTTTCCAGATTTGGTCCTATATGAATTTGTACATGAAATAAAGTTAAATGTAAATATAAGAATACAAATAATTATAATCGGTATAGTTAACTTTGACATCGTCATTTCTAATATGTTAAACAATATTTTATTTATTCTTGGAATAAAAGCATATAACATATCCTTTCCATTTTTATCCAAGATAGACATTTTTAGAGATGAAGACACCGGTTTCCCCCGTGAAAAATTTAAATTGATGTATAAACTTAATCTAATTAAGTATTCGGAAACTAACGATGAATTTGAAATAGGACTAAAATACTATAATAAAAAAGAATTGAATGGAACACATTTTATATTCTATTTAATTTATACATTTTACTTCGTATTTGTTAATATATTATTATGGATACAAAGTATTTACAATTTAAGGTTGTGGGTAATAACATCTGACACACGTCACATAGTATCTTTTTTAACTCACGTAAATGTACCATTGATTCATTTATGGTCAAAGAAGTATTACAGATGTAACCATATGGAAAAAATACTAAATTGTGAAAAATTCAAGACTATAATTATTTTATTATTTTCAATACTTTCAGTTGTATTAAATTTTATCGACGTTTCGGCTTTTAACAATGAATATATGTGGCCAAAATTACTGACAAATGATAATAATGTGTTCTTTATAATTATACTTATAGATTGGTTTTATTCAAGACTTCTTTGTTCCTTATTTTTATTTACGGTTATATTCATTCTTAAAGAACACATTTCAGAAATTAATACGTTAATAAAAATTTTGTCCTTTCCACAAGAATATTTCTTAGAAAATGCTTGTATAAATAATTTAATAATGGACATTTCTACTACTAAAAACAAAATATCAAAGACAATACATCTATTAAATCCTATAATTTCTTTTAGCACACTTATAGGCGCAGCAAATGTATCTCTTTTTATAAGAAATGTTTTACCAAAAAATGATATTACAATTTATAATATATTTAACAATTTTATACCTTTTGACAGATATCTTTTTGTTTGTGGCTTAATTTACACCCTCACGCAATCGGCGTTATTATTTTATATATACATATACGCAAGTAAAAGAGAATTTATTTTAGACTACATCAAGTCTTACGCATTTATAAAAACATTTTTATATAGATTACCAATTAATTCATTAATTTCTAATGAAATCAACGTAATTAATGCATCAACATCATTCGATACTGCAAATTCAGTTGAGTGGTTAATACTTTGTGACATTCTTTCAAATAGATGGGTTGATTTTACTATATTCGGTATATCAACTTCAGATGGAAGATTACTCTTAAAAGGAATCACGTTGGGTGGAAGTATAATATTTACATTAGCATTTATTACTAATTAAATTATTACAGAAATCTATACATTCTAAACACATTTAAATAAATGGTGTATATATAATTAAATGGAAGCATTTATTCGCCCAGAAAGTACAACAGAATTAAATGAAGTTACATTTCAGATATTGTCATGGGAAGCATCTGATGAAACAGATGATCCAGACGGCGAATACCCAGCCACACGTTATAACATTTACGCTTTCGGAGTTAATGATGTGTCCGAATCAGTATGCGTAAGATTTGAAGGTTATAAACCATATTTCTTTGCTCTTATTCCGGATAAATATCAAGATAATTTTGATAATTTTAAAAGAAAGGAACTAGAAAAATACATCAGGAATAAACTTTTCCGAAACAAAGAAGATCTCGAGAGTGTAAGCGTTGTATCTCGTAAGAAGTACAAAGGTTTTACCAATGAGAAAGAGTACAAATTCTTGCGTTTTGTTTGTAAAAATCTCGCCACATTTAACAAAATCAGATGGATTCTAAATCCAAAAGATTCAAGAAGGCTGCCTAAGATTTCGTCGATAAGTACAACGGACTTTTTAAAGTTTGAACTGTACGAATCCAATATTGAACCTTATCTTCGTTTTACACACAAAGCAGACGTTCAGATGGCCGGTTGGATTAAAGCGAGTAAGTTGTGTTCATTTCCAGATATGTCAAGATGTCAGCACAGTTATACAACTAATTACAACAATGTAGAAAAATTCGAATGTAATGAAGTCTGTAATCTTACTCTTGGATCTTGGGACATTGAGGCTTTTTCATATTCATCGAGACACCTCGGTATCAACGAATTTCCAGATCCAGACAAAGAACATGACATAATTACTCAAATTGGAACAAGTCTTTACAAGTTCAATACAAAAGAATCAATTAAACATGTAGTGACTATCAAAAGTCCTATAGACAACGACTGCGATCCCGTGGAAGGCATCATCATCGAAACATTTGATTCTGAAAAAGAACTCATCGAAGGTTGGGTTAAATTCATCCTCGCGACAGATCCAGACATTTTAATTCAATACAACGGATATGGTTTTGATTGGAAATATCTCATCTCTCGAGCTAAGGTTCTTGGAATTGAATACATTTTAGAAAACTTAAGTAGAATCACTAATAAACCGGCTATTAAACAAGAAGATCAATTGAATACTTCGGCATACGGAGACAATACAATGGTATATCTTAAAACATTCGGTATCACACAATTTGACATGATGTTTATCATCAAGAAAGAACACAAGCTTGAATCGTACAAATTGAATTCGGTTGCGGAACACTTCACTGGCGACAAGAAAGACGATCTTTCGCCGGCGGATCTTTTTAATTACAATACGTCTACTAAAGACAAAATTGCTCTAGTCGTAAAGTATTGTGCTCAGGACACGTGGCTACTTATAGATCTCATACTTAAACTTCGGATTATTACAAATATGATTGGTATGTCTAATATTACGATGGTGCCTATGCAATACATTGAATTGCGTGGCCAACAAATTCGCGTCCATACTCAAATTGCTTATGAAACAAAGAAAGAAGGATATCTAATCCCCGCATTAGATTATAAACCGAAAGATGACACAGAAGATGAAGACGAAAAGTTTACGGGGGCAACAGTTCTAAGCGCTACACCCGGAGCACATTTCGAACCAATCGCGGGTCTTGATTTCGCAAGTCTATATCCTAGTATTATGATCGCTCACAATTATGACTACGCTACAATCGTAGAAGATCCAGAATTTGATAATCTTCCCGGCGTAGATTACTTCGATATGAATTGGGATGAGGACGAAACTGATACATCTGGTAATGAAATCAAAAGAAACGTTAATGTAAGATTTGTACAAAATCGCACAGGTATTATGCCGATGATTCTTTCTCGACTTTGGAAAGAACGTAAGGCTATTAGAAAACAGATGAAAACATTGTCACCAGATGAAAATCTCTATGCGGTACTTAATGGGGTTCAGCTTGCTATCAAGGTTTCTATGAACAGTATTTATGGGTTTACCGGTGCGAAATATGGTCGACTGCCAAATAAAAGAATTGCGGCGGCTGTTACAGCATGCGGACGTGAAATGATCGCCCACAGTAAAAAGTGTGCCGAAGAATGGTATGACTGCGAAGTAGTATATGGAGACACGGATTCTATTTATGTAAAGTTTAAAAGTGATCTCAAAGGTCAGGATCACATGGATTACGTTTTCAAGGTAGCACCAGAATGTTCTGATCGTATTTCTGAAACATTTAAGAAACCTATTGAACTTGAGTTCGAAAAAGTAATGTATCCGTTCATTCTATTTTCAAAGAAACGATATGCGAGTCTTTATTGGACTAATCCGTTAAAGTTTGATTACATCGATTACAAGGGTATTCAAGTTGTTCGTCGAGACAATTGTGAATACGTAAGAGAAAACTCAAAGAAAATTTTCGAGTACATTCTAAAGAACGAAAAGGTTCTGAATTACGAGTTCGACAATGTAGCAGAAGTCATCGAAACGTCTAAGGAGTACGCAAGAGAAAAGATCCGTAAATTAGTTAATTCAGAAGTTCCAATGAAGCAATTGATGTTATCAAAGAGTTTGCGCTCTGGATACGCTTTTGATAATAAAGCAGTGTGTACGATGTGTGAAAAGACTTATTACGAACTGAATGTAGTTGGTAAGAAAGAGATGAATGTATCAGTTCTTCATACACTTAAAAATAAAAATAAGTCTCACATCCTCGAATTTCTAGAGACGGAACACATGTGTCCGAGTTGTAAGAATGAGTGCCTGTTCAAAAGGTGTCCTGCTAATATTCCACACGTGGCTCTTGCTAGAAAGCGACAGGAAAGAGACAAGATGGACATTGTAGCATCGGGCGATCGTGTTCCTTATGTATTCGCGACTTATCAAAGCACTAAACAATTTGAAAAGGTAGAAGACCCAGATTACATTATCAAAAACGGAATACCGATTGATTACATTTATTACTTCGAACATCAATTTAAGTCTGCTATTCAGACTATATTTGAACCAATGATGGAAGATGTAACGGAACTTTGGAAGGATCTAATCCCTGAAAAAGTTAAAAAGATTCGTAAAAAGAAAACCGCTTAAAAATAAAATACATACAAATGTATAAATGACTGAACAATTAAAATTTATAGATTTATGTTCAGGTATAGGAGGTTTTCATCAGGCACTTAGAGATAAAGGACACAAATGTGTTATGGCGTGCGATATAGACCTTAAATGTAGAGAATCTTATAAACTTAATTATAATATAACACCTGAAGAAGATCTTTCTAAACTTGATATAAATTGTATTCCAAATTTTAATATCATCTGCGCGGGGTTTCCATGTCAACCATTTTCAAAGGCAGGGTATCGTGAAGGATTTAAAGATTCGCGCGGAAATATATTTTTTGATATATGCAAGATAATAGATTACCACAAACCCGAATTTATACTTTTAGAAAATGTTAGGAATTTGGTATCACATGATAATGGAAAAACCTTTAAAATTATAATAGAAACCTTGGAAGATTTGAATTATAATGTTAAACATATAATACTAAATGCTTTATACTTTTCAGTTCCGCAAAACAGGGAACGCATAATTATAATGGGTAAACGGAAAGACAAAGGAACTATTCCAGATTTCCCCGATTTTAAGAAAAAATTTACATCATTAAATGACATCATAGATCATTCTAATAAAAGTTCCGATTTATCAGATAAACTAATCGTAACCCGAAAGATCTGGAACGAATTCTTGTGTATACTAAAAGATAATCAAATTCCTATTCCAAAGTTTCCAATTTGGACGGATATCTGGGACTCTGATGTCTCAGAAGATTTTTATAAAAGGTACAAATCTACTGTAGATAAAAATAAAAAATTCTACGAAGACAACGTAGACATTCTAGAACCCTGGCTCACGGAATCACGAGAACGTGAAGAATGGAAAGGAGCAATTAGAAAATTAGAATGGCAGGTTGGGACACATTCTGGAACATTAGACGAGACTTTATGGAGCCCAAGGGGCTCCGGTATACGTGTTAAAAAATTAGATTATTCTCCGACACTTGTGGCAATGACATCAATGATACCTATTTACGGACCGTATTCTAGGCAACTAACTTCTAGAGAATGTGCAAGACTACAGTCTTTTCCAGACGACTTTATACTAAATAAAGATCCTAAAGTAAATTATAAACATTTTGGCAACGCTGTAAATGTAAAGATGATATCATGGTGTGTTTCATTTCTGATAGACTAATACTATATTATATATTCTCCTGATGTCAGGGGCGTGAAAATTAAACGATCCAAAGTAACCTTTTTTAAAATCCGACTCTGTTACACCTTCGGATTTACGTTTTTTCCACGCAGCCCCTTTTAATTTATGATCTACGATTCCATCATTGAATTTAACTTGAAGTTTTATAATTTCAATATCATCACCATCTACTTCTAAAGTAAAATTGACATAAGATTTGGCAGCGCCACGTTTAGGTCTATCAGACAAGTACCCAGCATATGTATATACATTATTGTAATAAACATCTGGGTTGTATTTTAATTCCCATAAATATATAAAATTTATTCCCATGTTATTACTGTATATAATACCATGAGAGTCTAGAATTCCTTCTTCATTAATACCCAATCCTTTAAATATGAATTTTTTCCTTTCTTCATCAGATCGTTTGTTAAAATGATCTGCAAAATGTTCTGTAGCCCTTTCATATACAATCCTAGCATTTTCGTCGGGACCGTGTCCTCTGCCAGATTTTCCTCCCTTGGCTATCTTAATTGCTAATGCTTTTTTGTACTGTTCTTCTATTAAATCGTAGTACTTTTTATTATAATTGACACCATTGGTCCCTGTATTTCCAAGAGTTTTTGAAAATGGCGGCAAATTAGTAATCGAATATTTCCATGTAAATCCTGGGAAAGCAACGCCGATATCTGCCTTCCCGACGCTGTCATCTTGTGTATAATTATATATTCCTCTCATCCCCATAAACATGATACCAAGTTCTCTTTTTGGTTTTATAACAGACCATTTTTTATTTTTTTCGCTTAAGTTTTTAATAGAATCTAAACCAGTTGATATAATCAATTGAACACCCGTTGCTATTTCTTCAGGAGTACCAGAATTTTTATTTCCTTTATAAGAGTCTATAAAAGAATTTAGTGTCGTGTGATAAAAAAATTTAGTGACACATTTCACTAAGGCTTCCTTTGACATCTTTCGCAAATAAGGTCTGTACTCTTCATTCATGTATTATAATATACAACTTAATGATTATTATTTTTTGCAATATATCGTCTACATTTCCCGGTATAAAGAAAATTACAGAAAAATAATAAATTTAAAAGAATAAATTATAGATAATTATAACCAGGCAATCATGGCTACTCTTGACCAGAAATTCGAGGCTTTCCGCGCTAAGTACGATCTCACCGAAGAAGCGACGACAGAGATGCTTGCTATTTTCAACGAAACATTTATTGAACTCGCACACAAACTCCTTAGCAACCAAGAAATCGCCACACCGATGTCCACGGCGGCGAAACCAAAAACCGCTGTTACACGTAAAACTCAAAATGTGTCATCAGGTGTAAAGAAATTTGCTACCAAGATTGCTGCCGAATACGCAGCAGAAAGAGGCTTCACACTTGATGATTTTGACAAGGAAAAAATTACAAAGAAAGACATCGACGAACTTTCAAAGAATGGAAAACCAAACACATCTGGAAGTACATCTGGAAGTACATCTGAGAACATCCCGGAAGAACCTAAAAAAACAATTCCCAAGTTGATGACGGACATGTGCCAGGAAATTAAGAACACTAAAAAGAAATCGGTACAGAAGTGTCACGGTGTCAACCGCGACGGTTCTCCATGTGACAAGAATGGAGACCAAAAGCCGGACAATTGCAGTAATAATTACTGCTTTCGCCACGCACTAGACTGGAAGAAATATGAAGTATCTTCAGATTCGGAACTTGAAGAGGAGGAAGAAATGATTTTCAAGGATCTAGCTATCACATCCGAAGATTAATATGATAAACCGATCTTAGCAGCATCAATCATATCGGCCGACGGGCTTGGACGAAATCTTATTTTGCCTTGAATTCCAGTATCAGAATAGACACCTGTTATTACACCAGCCGTGGTCATACCGTCTTTACCTGCGTTTTTGCCGCCCATATCTAATACATTTAGGTCCATTTTGAAGTCTCTTTCAATATCATCGTCTATTGTACCCATTGTAAAAACCTTATAAGTCACGGCACTTAACATAATAGATATAAAAACTAAAACTATCAATTCAAAATTCATTTATTTATATATACGAAATTAATTTAAAAAGAAATTCCTTAGGATATTAATTTCCCATACTTTTAAGCATATAATTAATTACCTAAAAAGCCCTGCGCGCGACCGGCGCCGCTGCGGCGTTAAAGGTCATCGGCGCAGCCGCGGCCGGTACCCCACCCAATCCTTTGGCGATGTCGACGAGAAGGCCGTGTTGGACCTCAGCTTGTTCCTCTCGTCTTTCATTGATGAACTTAAAATTTCTCCTCAGACTATCAATACCATTTTTAATATCCGCTTGGTTTTTGTCGCGGGACTTAGAATTATCCACAGTGTATTTCATCATTGAATTTAACATGTTTACGATTTCCTTGATTATATCTGGGTTGATTATAGCTGGGTTTTGTCTAACAATCCCTTCCAATGAGTTTAATTTGAGGTTATTTTCTTTAGTATATTTTATTATACTTAGTCTCTGTGTAGTGGCTTCAGGATCATCAGAATCAGTATCTAATAAAAGTTTATCCATATTATTATTAACATTATAAATAGTGTAAAGAGTAATTAAAGATATCAAAAGTGTAATTCCTACAAGAATATTATTGAAGTTCATTTATTAATATAAAAACATAATAAATTTATAATTAATAAATGAATTTTGTTACATTTCTAGGCGACAAAAGTCCAGAAACATATCTCGACGAAAATATGAAAATTTGTGGAAACTTTGAAGAACTCCCTCGGGAGTTAAATAGGTGTTCTTGTTGTGAAAGGCATAAAATTAATTTTCCTATTCTAGGTCATCGAATTGTAGCAAATGAGTACACGCATAATCACGCAGAAAAAGAATGTAAGTGTCCTTGTAGGCACATTGCTCGTCATCTTTGTAGAGAATGGGACACTGTAAATGAAGTGGATGAATGTGAAACATCAGAAGAAGAATCTGACTCCGATTCAACTGGTTCTCTTGAAGACTTCATCGTACCGGATAAAATGCCAAAAAAGGAGCGGAAACATCTAGATCGCGCTTTGGAACGCTTGCGTGGTAAGAAAGGTCTTAGGCGTTAATATGTGTGATTTTGAATGTCTACGCGTTTATCGAATTCTCATCCATACTTCCACACCACGCACCCACATCTGCCATTACCCTTACTTATGGCATAAGCCATACTCCCAGCTGGACAAACGTATCTCCCTTCTGATGCCAACTGACCACATGACTCGCCTTTCAAAAGGCGCGGTATCCATTCGTGGTGCGACGCGTGAGACTGGTGTTGTTCCCGCCACATTACATTAGGACCACTGACTGGCTTGACATATGTAAATTCCAAAGATCTGAGCTTCCCATCGACTTTTTCCATAAGTTTTTTTTCTTCACCATCGAAGTAACTCTCGGATACCGGGGTTAAGTTTCCTTTGCTATCAGCCGAAAGAATAAATCTATCAGCATTCCAATCTGATCTCTGGGTGAATACTACAATTAAAATAACTAAAAGGGCTACTCCTGCAGCGATGTAATACTTATCAATTTTCATTTTAATATATACATTTTATTTTTTTTTATAATATATTTAAAGAAATAATATATAAATATATATGAAGAGTCGTCTGCGTTTACTACCGGATGACATTTTAGATTATATTTATAAATTAAGTCATAAAATGAATACAGACTCGATTATATTTGAATTCAATAGGAAAATAACTAACTCCAAATATTATCACGTTCTTTGGCAATTTGGTCCAAGGATAAAACTTTACCCGGCATCTGATATGGGTAATTACACATCTGAACTTGATTTTATACATTCTCGATTCAGATTTCCAAGTAAATTTAAATACATGTAATTGTAAAATAAACACAAGGGACGCTAGCTCAGTTGGCAGAGCGCAAGACTTTTAATCTTGTGGCCGTGGGTTCGATCCCCACGCGTCCTAATCCTGGATAGTTTCCCTTATGTTTATTAAATTAGTTTAAAAAGAAAACGTATACATCATTACTATGAAAGCTATTAGTTTATTTTCTGGAATGGGTGGAGACACATTGGGTATGAAAAATGCCGGAATAGAAGTCATAGCATATAATGAAAATATTCCAAAGTTTATAGAAACACACAATTTGAATTTTAATTCTGAACTTATTCAAGATAACGGAAAGACAGACATCACTCAAATTTCAGACGACATCTTCCTTAAATACAATGGTATCGTGAATTTAATTTTCGCAGGTTTTCCTTGTCAAGGCTTTTCACATGGCGGCAAAAAATTACCAGACGACCCAAGAAATACTCTATTCAAAGAATTTGTAAGAGCCACTGAATTAATTTGTCCTGAGTTTATTATAGGAGAAAACGTAGAAGGTTTACTCTCACGGAAAACAGAATCGGGTGAAAAATACATCGACATTATCGTAGAGTCATTTGAAGAAATTGGCTATAAAATTAAGTTTAAGGTAATAAAGGCCGAGACATGCGGTGTACCACAACTAAGACGACGTTTGATTATAGTAGGCGTTCACGAATCCATTGATTATGACTACAAGTTTCCGAATGAAGAAAACGTGTCAAATTGTAAACTAGACTTTCTAGAAAAAAGTTTAAAGGGTTCTGTATGTGTAGCAAATGTTTACGATGATAAATCCGTAGACGCGATTAATGTTGAAATAGATGACAGGGACCCATATGACATTGTTCATCCTTATATTATATCCGTTCTAAATAAAGAACCTGAATACAATGGTAAAACATTTGACTCCTTGCTTTCGTACTCAAAGAGAGAATCTCCTATACATTTAGAGATTGTTAACCGCAATAATCCCTCTAAGACAATAATTTGTAGTTATGATCATCAACCGAGACTACTCGTCCCATTGAGATATAAAAATGAATTATACATTAGACCATTCAATGTAAATGAACTAAAACAGATTCAAGGATTCCCTAAGGAATTCTTAATTGCTGGAAATACCAAGAATCAAATTGTTCAAATTGGAAATGCTGTTCCTCCAAATCTTGTCACGTTCATTGCTCGGGATCTAGTTCGATTTTTCCGGACAATCCAGCACAATTGACCGACCAGTTGTATCTTGGGTACAACTTCAGATTTCCTAAACCCTTACTCTTTGCAATTTTCCTCGCATTCTCCATCGCAATATCTACTTCTTTAAGAGCTTCAAGTTCAGGGTGTCCGCATAGTTCGTCCCCTGTACCAAACCAGATACACGGCTTATGTTTTGATTTTTCCGTAGATTTCTGATAAAGGAACACAATGTAGAACACGTCCTCTGGTGGACGAGTATCGTTGCACTTGATAATTCCTTTATCAGATTTTTTAACTTCGATGTCAAGTCCGATGTTTCCAATGTTTCGAAAGTCGCGGTGCTGCTGAGATGGAGCACTAGTATAGAAAAGATTCAGCTCGTCGAGAACCTCCTTGACTTTTCCTTCGGCGCGAGTCCCAGACTGTTGTGTCTTTCCCTTGTCTGTCCCGAAAATAAGAAGACCTCCTTTTGTCAAGAGGCGGCTCTTTATCACGTCAAACAGATTCTGACGGGCGTGGGGGGAAAAAAGCGCATCGGCATAAGAGAGGCACATATTTGACAGTTTTGTTCGCACACAGGCCTTGGCCTCCCAAAGGAGGCACCTGCGTTTATGTTCTTACTTGTACTTCTCGAGAAGCGCCAGGATGTCGGCGATGTCCTTTTTACACCTTCTTACACCTTCGAGATCTTCCAGTTGGTAGTAAAGAAAGAGGCACTCTCGAGACAACGCAAGGTTGGAGTAGGTCCTCGCGAGAAGCTCATCTGGTACAGTTATCACCTGACATTTGGCGTAGTCGCAGACAGCGTCGCACCACAACCAAGGCGGAATAGTCTTGCGTTTCCAGCAAGGGGGCAAACACCAGCCATCGCAGATCTGAATATCGCGAATAGGAAGTGTATTGGTCTGGAGGACAACCATGACCGATCGGCTCTCGTACACGCCGGCCTTGGCCTCCCTAAGGAGGCACCGACACACAAGACCCACAAGACACACCGACACAAGACCCCTCAGACGCGCAGACGATTCATCTGGTGAACCATCGTGTACTCGTTCATCATGTACTTGTGAAGTTCCTTGCAAGCGATCTGAGCCTTAAGATC
>Ga0222718_10001680_pt1 | contig 20697 bp, 31 predicted proteins | sample C33_27DmetaG_FD_165045 | JGI IMG/M metagenome (GOLD analysis project Ga0222718, IMG submission 165045) | Estuarine water microbial communities from San Francisco Bay, California, United States - C33_27D | ecosystem: Environmental > Aquatic > Marine > Unclassified | place: USA: California... | reverse complement strand
TCCGTTAAAGAACAGGTTGCTAAAAACCCCCGTACACCGATAGAGGCTCTACTAAGGCTCGCCAACGATAAAGATTTTTATGTTCATAGCAAAGCCAAAAGGCACCCAACTTATCTTGCACATATGAAAGAGCAGGGAATGAATGAGTCCTTGTTTGTTCAAAGAACTACTTATAGCGAGGGAAACACAATGCAACTAACCGAACAATACCTAAAACAAGTTATCAGAGAAGAGTACGAAGCTCTTATGGAAGAAAAGAAGTCCGCCAAGGACAAGATGAAGTGCAACTCCCCTCGACGCATCCGTAAGGGCGAGCCCGGACACGGTAAGAAGAAGTTTGTTGTCAAGGCTTGCGATGGCGGAACAGAAAAGATTATCCGCTACGGAGATGCTGGTCTAAAGATCAAGCGTAAGCAGAAAGGCCGCAGAAAGAATTTCCGTGCCCGCCACAACTGTGACAACCCCGGTTCCAAGTTGAAAGCACGCTACTGGTCCTGCAAGAACTGGTAGAACCAGAGTTAGGCATCGTCAAGAGCAAAAAAAACTTCTAACTCGCCTTGACTTTTAATCTAGATGCGTTATATTTAATAGTGCGAGACCTAGGAGCATTATGCTTGCACACAAAGCAGACTTTGGAAGGTACGGAAAGTCCTTCCAAGAGGGGCTGGTTCAACTCATTTTTGAGGACCGACCCTTCGCAGATCAGATTACTGAAGTTCTAGATGTTGAGTTTCTAGAACTTGAATACCTTCGCACGTTTGTGGCGAAGATTGTAGAATACAGAACAAAGTATGGAAAGCATCCATCCACAAATGCGATGATCTCCATTCTTCGTACAGAACTGGACAAGGAGTCAGAAGTAACCCAACAGCAGGTTCGTGACTACTTTGCGAGAGTTCATACAACAGAGATTAGTGATGATGTAGATTACATCAAGGAGACTTCTCTTGACTTCTGCCGCAAGCAGAAGTTGAAGGAAGCCATGATGAAGTCTGTCAACCTTCTTCAGACTTGTTCTTTTGACGAGATCTCGAAGGTTATCAACGATGCGCTCAAGTTGGGTTCAGAGAACAACTTTGGCCACGACTTTATTGCTGACTTTGAAGAGCGATACAAGCCAAAGTTCAGACTACCAGTAACAACAGGATGGAACGAAATTGATAACATTACAAGCGGTGGACTCGGTAGAAATGAGTTGGGGGTGGTCATTGCTCCTACTGGTGCTGGCAAGTCAATGGCTTTGGTTCATTTGGGTTCTCAGGCAATCAAGGAAGGAAAGACAGTAGTCCATTATACTCTTGAGTTGCAGGACACGGTTGTTGCTTGTCGCTACGATTCTTGCATCACAAAGTATCCTCTATCCGATCTCACAAACTTCAAGGACGAGATCTTTGAAGAGATCAAGGATCTTGATGGAACACTAATCGTCAAGGAATACCCAACCAAGTCAGCATCTACAAACACTATCAAGGCACACCTGTCCCGTCTAGTAAAGAGGGGCATAGAGCCCGGTATGATTATCGTAGACTACGCAGATTTGTTACGCCCTGTCGTAGTCCGAAAAGAAAAAAGGACGGAACTGGAGTCAATCTACGAGGAACTACGAGGACTTTCCAACGAGTTCAACTGCCCTATTTGGACTGCTTCTCAGACCAACCGCTCCGGACTTAACGCAGAGGTTGTGACCATGGAGCAGATCTCTGAGGCATTCAACAAGTGCTTCGTCGCTGACTTCATCTGCACTCTGTCCCGTACCATCGAAGACAAGCAGAACAACAAGGCCAAGATGTTCATTGCAAAGAATCGTAATGGACCCGATGGCATTGTTTATGACCTATTCATGGACACTTCAAACGTCTGTATCAAAATGTTGCCCAAGCCAGTTGTTCCTTCTGGCGCAGGACCACAGATTGCCAGTAGCCCCGTCGTTGCTGACGCCAAGGAACAGAAAGAAATACTAAAGAACAAGTACGATAAGTTTAGAAAGCTAAGGAGTAAAGCAAAATGAAAACACACATTCGTAGATTTAAGTTGTCAGATACATTTATTGAGCAGTACAAGGATCGTGAAGTTCCTTGGGGTCCGCTGGGCTACGTTACATTCAAGAGAACCTACGCTCGCCGTCTAAGCGAGTTTGATGAGGACGCAACTGGGACTGAAGAGTGGTTCCAGACCTGCCGTCGCGTTATCGAGGGCATGTTTGAAATGCAGAAGCAGCATGTCTACAAGCTTGGCTTGGAGTGGAATGACCAGAAGGCACAGCGTACCGCAAAGAACGCATACGATCGCCTCTTCAATCTCAAGTGGACACCACCCGGTCGTGGTCTATGGATGATGGGAACCGAGTTTGTCAACAAGCGCACTGCCGCAGGACTTTTTAACTGTGCTTTCCGCTCCACCCGAGAGCTAAACACAAAGGGTGGCTACCTCTTTGCTTGGATGATGGATGCTCTTATGTTGGGTATTGGTGTTGGTTTCGACACTCTTGGTGCAGGAACCCTAGAGATTCAGCAACCAGAGTACACAAACGAAACTTACACTGTTCCAGACTCCCGCGAAGGCTGGGTTGAGTCTGTAAAGATTCTTCTTAATGGCTTCTTCTTTGGTGCAAAGGTTCCTAAGATTGACTACTCTGCAATTCGCCCATACGGTGCCCCAATCCGTGGTTTTGGTGGAACTTCCAGTGGTCACGGTCCTCTAAAGGAACTACACGACAGCCTCACTGAACTATACTCCGGACGCGCTGGTCAGCCGATTACTTCTGTTGACATCGTAGACACAGAGAACCTTATCGGTCGTTGTGTTGTTGCAGGCAACGTTCGTCGTTCTGCTGCATTGGCACTCGGTAACCACGAAGACTTCGATTACCTACAGATGAAGAACGACTCTGAAAAATTGGCTCACCATCGCTGGGGTTCAAACAACTCTTTCCACGCTATTGTTGGTCAGGACTACACTTGGCACGCAGAACAGTCACAGAAGAACGGAGAGCCCGGCTACATTTGGCTAGATAACGCAAGAACCCGTGGTCGCTTTGCTGATCCTCCCCGTGATGACGACAAGAACGTTATGGGCTTTAACCCGTGTGTCGAGCAGCAGCTAGAAGATGCAGAACTCTGCTGTCTTGTTGAGACTTTCCCAGCAAAGCATGAAACCTACGAGGATTACCTTGAGACCCTCAAGATTGCATACCTTTACGGCAAGACCGTAACCTTGGCCAACACCCATTGGGCTGAGACTAACGCAAAGATGCTGAAGAACCGTCGTATCGGTCTTTCTCAGTCTGGTGTTGTTCAGGCGTTCAACAAGTTTGGTCGTCGTTCTGTGCTTCAGTGGTGCGATAAGGCATATGATTATGTCAAGGATCTCGACGCAGAATACTCAGATTGGCTTTGTATTCCAAAGTCTGTTCGTATGACCAGTATCAAGCCTTCAGGCACTGTGTCTCTTCTCAACGGCTCTACCCCCGGTATCCACTACCCCGAGGACGAGTTCTATATTCGTCGCATTCGCTTTGCTGCTGACAGCGATATGCTTCCAGCACTCAAAGAAGCAGGCTATAAGATTGAGCCAGATCACTACTCTCCAAACACAATGTGTGTTGAGTTCCCTGTTCACGAAGAGCACTTCCAGAAGGGTAAGCGCGAGATCACAATGTGGGAACAGCTTGAGATTGCAGCACAATACCAGCATTTCTGGGCTGACAACTCTGTGTCAATTACTGTGACTTTCAAGCCAGAAGAAGCCGCAGACATCAAAACCGCTCTTGAAATGTACGAGACCAGACTTAAGGCTGTCTCCTTCCTACGATACGAAGAGACTGGGTATGTTCAAGCTCCATACGAGCCTATAACCCGAGAGCAGTACGAAGAGATGATTAAGAACATTACCCCAGTTCAGCGCTTTAGCACTGAAGAGGGTGGTGAAGGAACCAAGTTCTGTGATGGTGATTCATGTATAATCTGATGGAGGTATTATGAAGTTCAATCACTTACTGACTGAGAAGGAGCGATTACAGAATTGTAAGAGCAAGAACCTTGTCATTTGTAAATGGAAGCCTGTCTCTGAAGGGCAGGCGACCGCCGGTCGAAATGTACATTTTGACATGGTTTGTGAAACTTGTGGAAGTCGTACCACAACCTTTATGGGTTTTGGAGAATACGAAATGCACGAAAAAGTAATCAAAGAAGAGGTGAATAATGTTAAGACCAGTTAATCGTCACATTCTTGTTGAATATTCTCCACCACAGGAGAAGACAGATACAGGAATTCTGCTGCCTGATGACTACAAGGCACCAGAGCAAAACCACATCATTGTGGAAGTCCTTGGTGTGGCAGAGGATGTATCATTCCGATGCGAAAAAGGCGATAAAATTGTCATAGATAAGAAGATGTTAGACGAATTAAGCATCGAGCATTCTACTTATTACACGATTTTAGAGAACTATGTAATAGGAGTAATTGTTTGAATGGATAAGGATTTTTATAACCAGTCATCTGCTGCAAATCTAGGTTGGGATCCAACTTGGTTTGGTGAAAAGCATTTTGATGACAAACTGGTGCGTGCTATCAAGCGTTTCCAGAAGCAATATGGCCTCAAGGCTGATGGACTATGTGGACCATCCACATTCCGCCGTCTATGGGTCGAGAGACAGGAAAACATTGATGACCACAAGCCTGAAAATCCTTCCTATTCAAACTACATTGTTTACAATGGCGAGTTTACCCCCATTAAGTGGGACAAACTTGTTCTATGGTCCGAGCGTGGCGGTCTTGCCGCCCGCTCTGGCACCTACTACGATTACACAGGCAGACCAAAGCGCGACGTTAAATTGTTCGTCAACCATTGGGATGTTTGCCTATCTTCAACACAGTGCCAGAAGGTCTTGGATAAGCGCGGTATCTCCGTTCACTTCTTGATTGACAATGACGGCACAATCTACCAGACCCTCGATCTTCAGCACGCTGCTTGGCACGCAGGTAATGTAAACCGCAAGTCTGTTGGTGTCGAGATCACAAACGCATACTACCCAAAGTATCAGAGCACCTATGTTCGCAAGGGTTTTGGCGAAAGACCAATTATAGAGAATGCTTGGGTACACAATAGTAAGCGTGAACCATTCCTTGGCTTCTATCCAGTTCAGATAGATGCCCTCAAGGCGCTATGGTCAGCAATCCATAATGCTTGTGATGTTCCACTAGAAACTCCAACAAATCAGTTTGGTAAAACTTCTACAGTTTACGAACAGGCTTGGACCTACGGAAAAGAGCGAGGGTTTGTCAGTCATTATCACGTCAATAAGAAGAAAATTGACTGCGCAGGACTAGACATAAAAACTTTGCTTGAAGAACTTGACGACTGAACTGTAATCTGTTATATTGTAAACATAACGGAGAACAAATGAAAAACGAAGTCGAGTTGATGGGAACCTACGGGAGTGACGAAACGCACGCACTCTCGGCTTGGACTAGCACCAGCCGTCAGTTAGGCCCAAAGAAGAGAGCCCGAATGGGTAAATTGCTTATGATGCTAGCAACCGAAGGGCATCACACACCGTTCGAGAAATCGTCTCTTCATTTTCTCGTAACGACCGACATCGCTACGCACATCCACCTACTCAAGCACCGAATCGGCGTAAACATCAACGCAGAGTCGGCACGCTACAAGGAGTTCAAGGTTGATAAGTATCACCTACCCGTTGATTGGCCACAAGAAGAGCAGGCAGAACTAGAAGCCTTTATCAAGGACGCCTACGACCGCTATCACAGGTGCATTGCTCGCCTAGAAGAGAAGGGCTATTCACGAAAGCGTGCGAAGGAAAGCGCCCGCCTTTACCTACCCTACGGCATTCAGATCACTTGCGACATTATGTTCAATTGGCGCTCTTTCGCTCATTTCCAGAAACTACGAAATGACGAACACGCCCAGTTGGAGGTTCGTGAGGTCGCAGCAGAAATGCTACGACTTGTAGAAGAGCAGGGCGACTTCCCTATGACGATTGAGGCTATGACCGCAGCAGGAATGCTTCCAGTCAAGGAGAACGAAGAATGAAAATTCAGATCATCAAAAACGAAGACGGCACAAGTGCGTTTGTCGTGCCAGATCACATCTTGGAGGCTCTTGGCTGGGAAACCGGTGATGAGTTGAAGATGGAAGTTGCCCGCGATTTTGATTTTAACCCCACAACTCTCGTCGTTATGAGACGAAGAAAGGATAAGAAATGAAACAAGACAATGTGTTTGTTATTGTAAGCGGACAGAGAACTCGCTACAATAAGCACCTAAAGCACACAACAATAAAGTTTGATTTGAACGATCCGGGTGAATTCAGAGAAGCCAAGAGGCTTGCTTTTGAAATCATGGAGCAAATCAATACCTACCTCGACATATTTTGTGAAGAAGAGAGCGAGGAATAACTACTTACAGCGGGAGAACAAAATGGATAAGATTATAAACGAATGGAAGGAATTTTTAACTGAGAGTTCCATCAGCCGCACTTACGAGCACATCCTTAATCACGACACTGCATTTCTCACAGCGTTTCGTGACAACACCAAGGATAGAACAAAGTGTATGCCTGACCATAGCAACACTATGGAGAACTTTGAGCGTAACCGACAACTAAAGGCTGTTCTGCTTAACAAGGGATATGGTGTTACAGATGTTGATGGCACCTATGTTGAAGATTTTGGCACAGATGCGGCCAAGGAAGTCAAGGAAGACTCTTTTTTCGTTGTGAATCTCAAAGATGACCCAAACTTCAAAGACACAATCACTGGTTTGGGTGAGCACTTCTGTCAGGATTCTGTTCTATTTGTTCCTCGCGGCGGCGAGCAGTCATTTCTGATTGGCACCAATGAGGCAGACTTTCCGGGCTATGGCAATGAGACCGAGACTGGAGAGTTCCTCGGTGGTAAGGAAGGCGAGTTTATGACCCGCGTTGGTAAGTCCAAGCGTCCCATCAAGTTCGCAGAAGGTCTTGAGACCAAGGCAAAGATGCAGAACAACACTAAGTTCCTTATCTCACGACTTGCAAAGCAGGTTCTCAAGGAGATGAAGGAGGATAGTTGAACCCTTACTACGACGAGATCGTAGTTGGCTCTTCTCTCCGTGCCCTCCTCTTTGCTGCAAGCCGCAGCATACCTGTGTTTTTCACAGAACCAGAGAAGCCACACCAGTTTGATCATTTCGCCCCAGACGTTGACTTGTCAAGTTGGGGTCTTCATAACGACTCGCAATTATGGGCAACGCCTGACGGTGAGATGGCGACAGGACAAAACAAGATAGCGCTCTGGGAACATATACTCTTTGTTCTTGGACTGAAGGGTCTTGTGCCGTTCTCGAATATGTGTTCTTCACTTCGTCTTGACACAAACGAGTTGACAGGCTTCTCAGATTATGCTAAATTAAGGACAGTAGAATTCGGTGTGTGCCATTACTTCGATGAGCACGGCACCTATAACCTTCTATCCTCCGAAGATAGGCAGAGAACCCATCTGGTCTACGACACATTCGCGTTTATTCGTGGTGGCAAGCATCACCTTGACTTTATCGGGAGCGATGACCATTTCTGCAACGAAATCTGGTTCTATCCCAGCCCGAGACTTGATGGTGAAACGCTCATTAAAGACGCCTGTGTACTCTCAATTTTATCAGACGATCAGATAGACGACTTTGATTTTTCGGAGACCTTAGTGCGCCTCACAGCGCTTCAAAAGATGAAAGATTTAGGACTGAGAGGACCAAAAAATGGCAAACAAGCAGACGGCTCCCAGAGATACAGGAGTTTCAAGGCACAAGCGCTTGATCGTACAAAACTCCTTGCATCTCCTCCAGTTTGGCTGGAGAGAGACTCGATCATGGTTCCGCAGATTGCGGAAGCGGATCTGGTTAAAGATCTGGGGCGAATAGCCGAGAACCACAAAAGGATATTGAGGCACTTATGGCCAAGCACTTAGCAGGAATCATACCACTAGCAAACTTTAAGGACAACTTTAGTTTGCCTTACGATTCATTTATGCTTCCAGTCGAGAATGACTTCACCCTGATACAGAAATCTGTGTTTGAGTGTGCCTTGGCAGGTTGCTCTACAATTTGGATTGTTGCCAACGATGATCTGGCACCACTTGTAAAGAAGCACATTGGAGAGTGGGTGTATGATCCCGTTTACTTTTGGGACAATTACATCAACAACCACATTGTCCAGCGCAGAACACACATTCCAATCTACTATGTCCCCATTCTGCCAAAAGACAGAGACAGGCGCGATAGTTACGGATGGTCTGCGCTTTTTGGTATGCATTCTGCGTGGTGGGTATCCTATCGTATTTCAAAGTGGGTTGTCCCGAAGAAATACTTTGTTTCATTCCCGCACGGAATGATGAACTTTTGGACACTGCGAGAGCATAGAAAGAAACTTTTCAATACCAATCGGAACTTTTTCTTTACTCACGAGGACAAAACGGTCAAAGACAATCTACCTATTTCTTTCACCATGCGCGGAGAAGATTTCATTCAGTGCCGCCGCAGGGTAAACCAATTAACAACGAAGGAATTTGGTGCGTTGAAAGAAGGTGAGACATGGCAAGACCTGAAGAAACTTCCGCTACAGGATCGCTGGTCTGCCCGTCACTTCGGCCTGTCAACAATCTTTGACAAGGTGAGCGAGGAAGACTGCTACCGCGAGGAACTCGACTGGTTCTATGATCTGCGAGACTGGGACGGCTACAGAGCCTACCTCGCCTCAGATAATGTCGTGGGATCGCCCAACTGGCGCTTGACGAAACCGCACCAACTGAATAGATTATGTGAGGAGGGCGAGGAATGAGGTGCCACAAGTGCGACGAGGGCGTGCTGACAATTCGACCCATAACCTCACCAGAGGTCGGCTGGTTTGTTGAGTGCAATAAGTGTGTTTATCACGCACGGATCCCAACAGCAGACCAAATGGCAACAGCACAACCTATGACTGCGCCAACAAAGATCAAATGGAAAATCAAATGGATTCCTCAAAGGGAAAGTTCTTATCAAGGGCTATCTGAACATCCACTAGATTGCTCTTGGCATAAAGATTGGCACGCTTGTGATTGTGGATTATTTGATAACAAGGAGGACGAGGAATGATCGACCTAGATAAACTTCTTGCGCTTGATAAGCCAGAAACTAAACGCAAAATGCTTGATTATCTCTTCGCAAGAATTGACGATCAACTCTTTACAGAGAACCACGATCCTATTCACGCATTCCTAAAAGAGATAGATCTTGATAAGATCTCGATCCAACTTGGAGTAGGGATCCTATCAATCACAAAGCCTCTCGGTAGGTGCGATAGTCGTGTTCTCTTCTCTTCGAGATTTAGAAAAAAGATTACAAAAACAGAGCCAAGAGAACGAGTAGAAAGGCTTTTGTCTGGAATAGAAGAGAAGGAGGACGAGGAATGAAAGTCGGTGATCTGGTAATCCGAAACTCGCCCCACGCAAATCCAAGAAAAATTGGAGTTATCGTCAAAGACGATTATGAAGGCAATTCAGTAAATTACAGGCGAGTTTTCTGGTTTTATCTAAACTCTGAGAGGAACCATTCTATCCATTCTCTCAAACTACTATCGGAGGCATAATGAAAGTCGGTGATCTGGTGAGTCACTATCATTACCCAGAATTACTTGGCTTTATTGTTCAGTCTACGTTTAATGTGGGAATCTCAAATCGCAATTTCAGACAAAGACACAGAGTCAAGTGGCTTAAAGAGGACGGGATTGTTGCTATGCGCGGGTGGAATAAGCCAAGATTTTTTGGAGAGTCTGTGTTGGTAGTAGTTTCGGAGGCATAATGAAAGTCGGTGATCTGGTTGAGTGCCTCTCGATAGAAGACAACATTTTGTGGGAAAAAGGCATTATTCTTGAACTATACGAGAACCAAAAGACTGGTGATTCAACTTACTGGGTCTTACTTTATCAGTTAAACTATCGTCACGAGTTCTTTTATGAAGATCTCAGACTACTATCGGAGGCATAATGAGCCATTACCATTCTTGTCCAAAATGTAATTCCAAGACCTTCTATCGCTATGTAGGTGGGTTCTATCCACAGCCGGGCTGCCTAAAATGTAATGTTTGGTTTGAGAAGCCAGCAGCGAGGAGGCATAATGAAAGTCGGTGATCTGGTTATGACCTCCGACAAAAAGATCGGCGTCATAGTCGGAGAACAAAAAAGAAAATTTATGGTGGGCTATGTTGTAGAGGTAATGATCGAAGGGCAACTACACACGCTTCTAGCCCATAAACTAACTCTACTATCGGAGGCATAATGAAAGTCGGTGACTTGGTAAGAGCACACAATAAAGCACAAACTATTGGGGTTGTTGTGTGTGTTGAGGCACCACTTATACAGGTTTTTGCCGATGGGGAAATGTGCTGGTGGTGGAAAAATAATGCAACGATTATTTCGGAGACATAAGCCCATTTCAGCAACTATTTATTCTTCGTTTTCGCCCTTGACAGCAGGGCGATCACCCGTTAGATTACAGAGGTAAGGAGAGATAGTGATGCAGAGAACACAGAGCAAAATCAAGTTTGTCGGGCTACACGCCCACAGCGTAGCCGGGTCTATCTTCGATGGACTGGGCTTCCCACAGGACCATATGGAGTTCGCTTACTCCAACGGGTCTGATGCGCTTGCACTGACTGACCACGGCAATATGAATGGTCTGTCTTATCAGGTGCTACACGCAAAGAAGATGAAGGCAGAGGGCAAGGACTTCAAGCCTATCTTTGGTTGCGAGGCTTACTTCATCCCATCTATTGATGAATGGAAGGATGAATACGATCAGGCTATGAAGGACAAGAAGAAGGCACGAGAGGCAAAGAAGGATGATGCTTCTGCTGCTTCTGTTGAGGACGAAGGAGCGAGCAAGGGCAAGAGCAGCAACATTCTACGCCGCCGCCGCCATCTCGTTCTTCTTGCCCAGAACCAGAAGGGTCTAAACAACCTCTTCAAACTTGTGTCCGAGAGTTACAAGGACGAGAACTTCTATCGTTATCCTCGAATGGACTACAAGATGCTCAAGGATCACAGCGAGGGCATTATTGCTTCCTCCGCTTGCCTTGGTGGCGTCTATGCTGGTAACTACTGGGAGAATCGCGAGGAAGGACCAGAAGCAGTCCTTGAGGCCATGCGAGAGACAACCCGCCAGATGGTGGACATCTTTGGTGATCGCTGGCACGGCGAGATTCAGTGGAACAATGTTCCAGAGCAGCACGAACTAAACAAGTTTGTGATTCAGGTTTGTGATGAGTTTGGCGTAAAGGTTATCTCGACCGCAGACTCGCACTACCCGAACCGCGATGCTTGGAAGGACCGCGAACTATACAAGCGTCTTGGCTGGCTTGGTAAGGGTCGCCCGCAGTGGGCAGACACCGAGAGCGACCTACCTGTCTCTGTTGACGAGATTGGCTACGAACTCTACCCAAAGAACGGCGATGAGATGTGGGAATCATATAAGAAGTATTCAGCCGATTGTGGCGCTGAATATGATGATGACCTTGTGTTGCGTTCTATTGAAGAGACCCACCGCATTGCGTTCGATCGCATTGAGAACTTTCTTCCAGACAACACTGTTCGCCTTCCTTCATTCGTTGTTCCTGCTGGGCACACCGCGACCGAGGCGCTAATCAACTTCTCGCTTGAAGGTCTGCGTAAGTTGGGTCTTGCTGACAACAAGCAGTACCTTGCGAGACTAAAGGAAGAACTTCACGTCATTGACGACCGAGGCTTCTCAAAGTACTTCCTGACCATGAAGGCAATCGTAGACGTTACAGACACAATGATGCTTGCAGGTCCCGGTCGTGGTTCTGCTGCTGGTTCACTTGTTGCCTATGCTCTTGGAATCACACAGGTTGACCCAATCAAGTACGACCTCCTATTCTCTCGCTTCTTGCGCTCTGATGCCAAGGACTACCCAGATATCGACTATGATATCAGCCGCCCGATGGAACTGAAGGACAAGTTGATTGAGTTGTGGGGAGAAGAATGTGTTGCTCCAATCTCAAACTGGAACACTCTTCAGCTAAAGTCTCTTATCAAGGACATTTCCAAGCTGTATGGTATTGAATTTGGTGAGGTCAACTTGGTTACCAACGCCATGATCAAGGAAGCCACTCCGCTTGCCAAGGCCAAGCATGGTATCAAGGCTGGACTTTACAATCCAACTTGGCAGGAGGTTCTTGAGTTCTCTGATTCTCTCAAGGGATTCTTGAGCAAGTATCCCCATGTTAAGACACACGTCAAGTCACTTGTTGGACAGGTTCGCTCTGCATCCCGTCATGCTGGTGGTGTTGTGATTGCCGAAGATCTAGACAAGAACATGCCCCTTATCAACTCCAAGGGTGTTCGTCAGACTCCTTGGTCCGAGGGACAGAACGTCCGTCACCTTGAGCCTATGGGTTTCATCAAGTTCGATCTTCTTGGGCTCTCGACCCTTGCTATGATGGAGACTGCTATTGAGTTGATTCTCAAGCGTCACCACGGCATTGCAGAGCCAACATTCAAGCAGGTCAAGGACTTCTACGACAAGAACCTGCATCCTGATGTTATCAACCTTGATGACGCGAGAGTCTATGAAAATGTTTTCCACAAGGGCAACTTCGTGGGCACTTTCCAGTTCACCGAGTCTGGTGCTCAGAACTTCGCAGAACGAGTAAAACCAAACAACATTATTGATGTTTCCGCTATTACTTCTATTTACCGTCCCGGTCCTCTGTCTGCAAATGTTCACGAGGACTACATTGATGCGAAGGAAAGCCCTCAGTACATCAAGTATCTCACACCAGAGGTACAGGAGATCACCGAAGAAACATTTGGTTTCTTGATCTTTCAGGAACAAATCGCTAAGATTGCCAATGCTCTTGGCAAGGATCTAACTCTTGACGAAGGTAACTTGCTTCGTAAGCTCCTAACTAAAAAGGGAACTGGAAAGGGTTTCGAGGTAAAGGATGCAATCCACAAGAAGTTCATTGATGGCTGTGTGGAGAAGGGCATCGCTAGGTCTGAAGCACAGGGTCTATGGGAGAAGTTTGAGTACTTCTCTGGCTATGGCTTCAACAAATCCCACGCTGTTTCCTACTCTATCATTTCTTATCAGTGCGCTTGGCTCCTAACTTACTTCGAGGCAGAGTGGCTTGCTGCTTTCCTTGACAAGGAGCCCGAGAGCAAGAAGGAGAACGCAATCAACATGGCCAAGTCTCTTGGCTACAAGATTGCGGCTGTGGATGTGAACACCTCTGGTCGTACTTGGGAGATTGGTCAGGATGGCAAGACCCTTATTCAGCCTCTCACAAGTATCAAGGGCTTTGGTGAGTCTGCGATGGAGCAGGTACTCAATAACCGTCCATTCACAGATATTGAGGATTTCTTGTTCCGAGAAGAGGTAAAGTATGCTAAACTAAACAAGAAGGCTCTTGACGCTCTATGCCGAGCAGGTGCAATGGATTCTCTTATCGATGATCGCTTTACTGGTCGCAAGCACTTCTGGTGTGCAGCAGTGGTTGATCGTCCGAAGACCAAGAAGAAGTTCCACGACAACATCGATCTCTACAGACAGGAAGGCGACTTCTCCGAGGAAGAGATTATCCAGTTCAAGACTGACTTGACTGGCGTGTTCCCCATGAACTTGGTTATTAGTGTTGAGACTATCGAGAAGTTGAACGAGAAGTTCATTCCACCTATCTCTGAGTTTGACGAAGAACTACAACTTTGCTGGTTTATTCCACGTAAGGTTACACCGAAGAAGACAAAGAAGGGTAAAGAGTATTGGATTTTGGAAGTGATTGATTCCAACAACGAGACAGAGAGGATTAGATGCTGGGGAGTGGATCCCAAGAAGGACAGGATTCACATCAATCGTCCCTATATGTCCAGACTACAGTACGATCCGAAGTGGGGCTTCTCCACAAGGTCCGTATACAGAAACTTTAGATTGCTAGGCTAACATCAAGGAGGTAAAGCATGGCACAGAAGAAGACACACAACAAGGCACCCAAGAAAAAGACTAGTATTGGGAAGAGCCCACTAACAAAGCGCAAGCAGCCGGGACCAAATGGCGGTAACAAGGGTTACAAGAAGCGCTACCGAGGTCAGGGCAAGGCTTAGTACGAACCTCCCATCTATTTAAGGTGGGGGGGTTTTGCATGAGAGCGACAGATTTATTAAGATGGAAGAGAGCCTTGAATGAGATTAAATTCAAGCACGAAGAGTTAGAGATAGTAAAAGAAATATGTTCGACCCAGAATGGGCAGTTTGGAAACGAATTGAGAGAATATTGTGCAAAGCACAACATAGATCTCTCTGCTCTCATTGCCAAGAGAGATGCAAGAGAGGCCAAACTAAAAAACAAAGCAATAAAAGATGAATCAATGGGAGAAGAGCAAGCCCATGCAGAAATGTCCTTGTCTTCTGGGCAGTATGTAAATGAGCCCCCACCAGAAGTTCCAAAAGATGCACGCGATGAAGAAGAGATGCACAAGGTCTTCAAAGACCTCTTCAAAAAAATCGCCCTCCACCTTCATCCTGATCGCCTACAGCACTTGACAGATGACGAGCGACAGGTTAGATTAAATATGTTCAAGGAGGCTCGCCGCTCAATCGATGACCGAAACTATTTCAAACTCCTAGAGATTTCAGAACTCTTCAACATAAAGATGCCCAAGAATTACAAGCAACAAACACGCTGGATGAAAGGGAGAATCAAAGAGTTGGAGAGAGAGATAGCAAATGAGAAAAATAGTTACAATTATTTGATTTCTGAAGCCGAGACTCAAGAACGAAAAGACCAATTGTACAAAAATTTTTTGAGGCAAATTTTCCAGATTTAGAGGTCAGAATGGAACATCTTATGAATTGCCACGGAGAGTGGATGCTTCTTTTTAGTTGCATTTCTTCGCTCCCCGTGTTACGATACTGGTATAAGCCAAACAAGGAGGGCTCTTGATTACTGATATTGTTATTGGTCTCCAGCACGGAGACGAAGGTAAGGGAAAGGTTACCCACCACCTACTTAAGAGTGGAGAATACACACATTGTGTGCGATTTAACGGAGGCTGCAACGCTGGACACACAATCTATCATAACGGAGTTAAGCTGGTTACCCATCACATTCCTGCTGGTGTGTTCTTTGGTGTTACATCCGTTATTGGTAACGGTTGCGTGGTCGATCCAGTCAAACTCTTTGAAGAAATAGAGTACCTTGAGTCTCACGGCATCAATGTTCGAGACAATCTAAAGATTGCAAAGAACGCGCATATCATCACGACTCTGCATAAGGCTCAGGACGGAACAGATGAACGAATTGGAACCACTAAGACGGGAAATGGCCCCGCTTACCGGGATAAGTATGCTCGCCGTGGGGTACGTGCTGGTGAGATTCCCGAACTCCATTCTTTCATTGTTGATATTTATGAGGAACTTTCTGGAGACACTGTAATCCTTATGGAAGGAGCACAGGGCTTCTGGCTAGACCCAGATTGGGGCGACTATCCCTATGTCACTTCCTCTCACACTGGCACAGCCGCTGCAATCCAGAATGGAATCAGCCCACGCTCTATCCGTAACGTCTGGGGCATTATCAAGGCTTACGAGACTTATGTAGGCAAGCGTAAGTTCCAGCCAGACGACGATATTTTTGACCGTATCCAGCAGGTCGGACAAGAATTTGGAGCCACCACAGGGCGCGTCAGGCAGTGCAACTGGCTAAATGTAAAGGAGATCCGGCAGGCTATTGCCATGAACGGCGTTAACCGCCTCGTGGTAAACAAAATGGATGTTCTACGCGAGATTGATGCTTGGGGAACAACCGAGCGTCGTATTCATGGTGAAACCCACTTCCGCACGTTCCTTCAGGAAGAGTTTGGCCCTCTGACAGGTGTTGACAAGATTTACTTCTCTGACAACCCCCGCACAATCAACGAAGAAAACCCCTTGACAGCAGCCGCCTGACCGGTTACATTATCTATAACGTTGGAGGACAGATGAGCAAGAACTACGGCTATGCATGTATCAACATGCAGTTGTCAAACCCGCAGGATTATGGTGGACACAAGAATGATAGAATCACCACTAATCGCTCCATGATCAAGAGAACTTTTGAAGAGAAGGGGATCGAGTATGCGTCCTCCTTGTCTCTCCTAAACGTGCTCGATCTCCAGAAGATCCTTGAGTGGAATGTTGAGCACGGGATCAAGTTCTTTCGTCTGTCCTCCAACGTTTTCCCTTGGGCGTCAGAGTACCAACTACACGACATGCCCGACTATGAAGCAATCTTCGAGGCTTGTGAGAAGGCAGGCAACTATGCACGGGAACACGGTATTCGTCTTACTTCTCACCCCGGACCATTCAACAAGCTGGCTTCTCCAAACGAGAAGGTGTTTCAGAACACCTTGAGAGACTTGGAGATTCATGGCGAGTTCTTTGACATGCTTGGTCTGCCTCGTAACCACTACGCAAAGATCAACATTCATGTCGGTGCAGCATACGGAAACAAGCCCGTCGCACTAGATACTTTTGTAAGGAACTTTGAACGACTACCAGATTCTATCACTTCCCGTCTAACTGTGGAGAATGATGACCGTGAATCGCTTTACTCAACTATTGAACTCTACGAAGGTCTATTTGAACGGACTGGTATTCCGATTGTCTTTGATTACCATCATCACGGTTTTTGCACTGGCGGTCTTAGTGAGCGAGATGCGCTTGAGGTCGCAATCTCGACGTGGGGAGACATCAAGCCGGTAGTCCACTACTCTGAGTCGAGAGCAGAAGAAAAGAAGGACGCAAAGATTCGTCCACATGCCCACTCAGATTACGTCAACGGACCCATCGATGACTACGGCTACGACCTCGACGTGATGATCGAGGCGAAGGCTAAGGAACTCGCCCTGTTCGGACTTAAAAAAAACGACGCTGAGCGCTTGACAGCGGCAGCGTGACCAGTTACATTACAAACATAACAAGGAGGACAGCATGTCTACATCAACCGAAGAGAAGAAGCGCTACGTCATGGAGTACATCCGTTCACTCGTAGCAATCGAAGAGGCCATGGAGCCTTACAAGGAGCAGAAGCGCGAACTGCGTACCGAGTACCGCGAGCAGGGCTGGCTGAACACCGACGAGATTCGTGCGGCTGTGAAGGCTTACCGTCTGTTCAAGGGCAAGATTGACATTGACGAGGTATATGACAACTACAAAGCACTTTCCGGTGCAACTGGGGAGGCAGAGTGATTATTGAGTATCAGCGTCTTGACATGTATGTCAAGCCCCCCACCCGTTCAAACCCATCAGACGCCGGTCTGGATGTTTACGCTCACCTCGAAGAGCCTGTAATCATTCTGCCCGGAGAGTCCATGCTAATCAAAACTGGACTGAAGTTTGGTGTTCCGCATGGCTATATGCTTCAGGTCATGAATCGTTCCAGCGTCGCAGCAAAGCGTCAGCTAATTGTGGGCGCACACGTTATTGACTCTGGTTACGACGGAGAGGTCTTTATCAATGTTCACAACATTGGTGAGCGGTCACAGACTGTCAACTATGGTGATAAGATTGCACAGCTTGTCATGATTCCGGTTGTCCCTTTCCGACCACTACTTGTTGAGTCTGACCTTTACCGACAGCCGATTACAATTTCAAACAGGGGCGAAGGAGCCCTAGGGAGTACAGATGAACGATAAGAATAAGAAGCTATGGACCTCAACCGAGGTAGCATCATTTTACGCATGTTCTCTATCAACACTTGCTGAGTGGAGAAAGAAGAGACTAATTCCTTTTATTCGACTTGTTAACGGTGCTTATCGTTATGACATGGAAGAAGTAAGGAAGCACGTAGAGAAAGTATCAAACGCAAGGGGCTGGTAATCGATGGACAAGAGCACACGAGAAGTCATGTTTAGTTCAAAGTCAAACGAGTGGGCTACTCCGCAGTCTATCTTTGACAAGCTAAACAGCATCTATGGGCCATTTACCCTCGATGCTGCTGCATCAGACGACAACTACAAGGTTGCAAAGTATTACACTCAGGCAGACGACTCCCTATCACAGGACTGGTCTGGTCATCGAGTATTTCTCAACCCACCTTATGGTCGCGGACTAAAGGATTGGGTCAAGAAGTCATACGAAGAGGGGCTTAAAGAAAACACGATGGTTGTTATGCTTATCCCTGCTCGCACTGATACTGCATACTGGCACGAGTACGTGATGAAGGCAGACGAGATTCGCTTTGTTCGAGGACGCATCAAGTTTGGTGACGAGACGAATAGCGCACCATTCCCATCAGCAGTGGTGGTTTTTCGTCCGTCCGCATTTGACGGACCACGCATAACAGGCATGGAGCGACCATGAGTTACCTTAGTGAACTAAAGGCAAGGCTTATTGACATTCGAGATCGCGGTGCTGTCAAAACCCTTAGAAGAGGCAACACGGGTGTGGGCTACACGCTAGAAACCCTACTTGAACTTGACGAGAACAATAGTTCTGGTGCCGACTTTGGCGATATTGAGTTGAAGACAAAAAGAGATAAGTCTTCTAGTGCAAAGATTACTGCCTTTTCGCAAGCACCCATCTGGCATAGCAAGCCAAGAGCGTTTATCAAGAGACTTGGAGAATGGAAGAAGGATAAAGAGCGCTTTAACCTTTACTCCACAGCAAAGTTCGGAGAGGTTAACAACCTAGGTCTCACCCTAAAGATTGGTGACGATCCAATTTATGGAGAAACCCTCTATCTTCATTCCGAGAAAACTAACGAAACTCTTGGCAAATGGCCTTTGCTTGTCTTGGTGTTCCGCCAAGAGCAGAAGCTTTCTAAAATGGTGCTTGTTACCGCAAAGTCAGAAGGTCGCGGCATGTCCGAGAAGTTCCACTATGATGAGGCAAACTTCTATTCCAACCCGTCACCAGACACTTTGCGAAATCTTATCAAAAATGGCACATTGGTTGTAGATGTGAGAGCGTGGTTTGATCCGGAAACGGGCAAGTGCAAGGATCATGGAGTCGCTTTCAGGATTAGCAAGTCAAAACTACACCTAATGTACAGCCATCAGGAGAAGATCCTATGAATAGAGCACAGCGGCGGCGGCTCAAGAAGAAGAATAAGGGTAACGAAAAACTCGCCCAAAAAATTTCCACCTTCAGCCACAGACCGGACAACTGTTCGGCATGTAACGCCGCATTCGATGCCAAATCCAAAGAACATGCGCTCACATGGCGAGTAGTTGTACGGGAAAACCCAACGCAGGTAACCCTATTTTGCCCAGATTGCATCAACAAAGTACAGGAGGTAATTGATGCCCACACCAACACAGATGATTGACCTATTTGATTCGGACGGAGCAGCCGATGAAGACTTCTCCGACAACCTAAAGGGACTTGAAGGTCTAGCACGTCGCGAAGCAATCAACCATCCCTCACACTACAACACCGGAAAAATCGAAGTAATTGATGCAATCGATGATTGGAAACTTGACTTCAATGCCGGCAATGTGGTAAAGTATGTTGCGAGACACCAGCACAAGGTAAACCCTCTCGAAGACCTCAAGAAGGCCCGTTGGTATCTCGACCGACTAATCGAGAGGACAGAAAATGGCAGTTAGCAGAATCAACCGTCGCAACCTCGACCAGATTCTTGGTGGAAAGATTGACGGCGAACATGAAGTCGTAATCAAGTTATATGGCTCCAATTGTCACCTATGTCACGCACTCAAACCCGAGTTCGTTGACATTTCCGATGAATACGACGATATCCTCTTCTATGCATTCAACATGGAAGATGGTCAGGGATTGGAAAAAAAGTGGGGATTTGAAGGCGTGCCTTCAATTTGCTATGTCCGCACCGGGGGTATGCGTCCTCGTGTGCGCTTCATGGAAGACCCACAAAAGCCACATAAAGAAATGTGGTTCCACCCCACGGGTATTCGCAAGTTTATCGACAACAACAGGAACTAACAATGGAGACAGCACTAACTTATGATGATGTTCTACTCTTACCACAATACTCCGATATCCGCTCTCGATCTGAAGTGGATATCTCTTCTGATCTGGGGAACGGACTAGAACTAGCACTACCCATCTTTGCTTCACCGATGGATACCATTTCCGAGGTGGCAATGGCAGAAGCAATGCACCATGCCGGTAGTGCTGCCGTTCTACACCGTTACAACACAACCGAGGAGCAGACCGAAATGATCCGGGCTGCCAAAAATGCTGGCGTAGCCAACATCGGATTCGCTGTTGGCATTGATAACGATTATCTTGATCGTGCTGAAGAGGGCGTAAAGGCAGGCGCAACATTTGTTTGCGTTGACGTTGCTCATGGCCACCATGTCAAGATGCGAGAAGCCTTAAAGAACCTTCGATATGAACTGGGTTCCCAAATCCACATTATGGCTGGTAACGTAGCAACCCTTGAGGGAATCAACGACCTCGCAGACTGGGGAGCCAATTCTGTTCGTTGCAACATTGGTGGCGGCTCTATCTGTTCCACCAGAATCCAGACAGGACACGGACACCCCGGACTACAGACGATCTTTGATTGTTCTCGCACAGACCGTGACGTTACCATCATTGCAGACGGAGGCATTCGCAACTCTGGCGATATTGTAAAAGCACTTGCTGCTGGTGCAGACGCTGTAATGTTGGGTTCCTTGCTGTCTGGAACGCGCGAG
>Ga0222718_10001676_pt1 | contig 20708 bp, 22 predicted proteins | sample C33_27DmetaG_FD_165045 | JGI IMG/M metagenome (GOLD analysis project Ga0222718, IMG submission 165045) | Estuarine water microbial communities from San Francisco Bay, California, United States - C33_27D | ecosystem: Environmental > Aquatic > Marine > Unclassified | place: USA: California... | reverse complement strand
GACTTGGTTGCTGAACTAGAAGGATCAGCAACACCCAGTGAGCCAGTGGAAAAAACAGATCCCACAGATCCACCTGATCCAGACAAGCCAATGCTTCCGCCACTGCAACAAAAACAAGAACTGTTAAAAAGGGCAGTAGGTGTTGACAATGTGTATGATGATTCGTACGCAGATCAAACACACGCAGACAGCGATCTAAACGCTATCAAGAAAAACGCAGGACTAATGGCTAGTGTTATGCACAGCGATGACGGTCCTATGGATGGATAATCATGCCACCTGTAGAGAAACTTTGGAGTACCTACAAGGCCACCGCAGACTTTGACACATTCACCGCCGACGAACACGAAATATTCTATGAACCCAGCACTGGTGATCTACGCTTAGACGACGGATCAACACCAGGCGGCATCCCACTAACATTTACAGAATTAAGATTTGACACAACTCATCTTTTATCTGGAAACGAACCTGCTGGTAGTGTATCCTGGAATGCTGAAGATGAAACAATAGATATTGTTCATCCTAACGGAGTAGTTCAAAGCGTAGGACAAGAAACATACGCTTATGTAAGAAACAAAACTGGTAGTACCATACCGGATGGTACAGCAGTACGATTCGCTGGGGCAGAACAAAACGGTGAATCAAGATTGTTAGTTGCTCCTATGCAAGCAAACAATGAATTTCCTTCCCTATATGTGTTAGGTGTAACCACTGAAGACATTGCTGACGATGCTGACGGTCGTGTCACAGTATGGGGCAAGGTTAGAAACATAGACACCACCGGGCCAGGTGCTGAATCCTGGAATGTTGGCGATATTATCTATGTTAGTCCAACCACTGCTGGTAGATTGACCAATGTTCGTCCTACTGCACCCAACAATGTTATTCCGATAGCCGCGGTATTAAGAGTAGATGCAACAGAAGGTGAAATATTTGTTCGTCCCAGTTTTGAACAACAAAAAAACTATGCAGAAGCACTGCGCAGTACCTCTCAACAGATTACTCCTGCTACAACAGCAGTAGCAGTGAGTTTTAGCAGTATTCCTGTTGCCCAACAAATTAGCCTCGATCCTGCTGATGCCACAAAGATAGTGTTTGCTGAAAGTGGTTTTTATAATATTGCAATCAATGCTCAGTTACAGAGCACCAATGCTAGTGCAAAAGATGTAAGAATATGGCTTAGAACAGGCGATGTAGATGTAGCAGGAACAACCAGAGTTACAACGCTAACAGGAAATAATGAGTTTAAGACATTTACAGCAACACACAATCTCAGTCTCGCTGCCAATGCAAATGTTCAGATCATGATGGCCAGCACTGATAACACTGCGAGTATATCAGCCTCTCCTGCCACAGCTTATGCTCCTGCAAGCAACGCCATGGAAGTGATAATTACACAGCCTGCATTATAATAAATACTCCTATAATACTACAATAAAAAACAAGGAGCTAGTATGAACACCAACGAATATGACGTAGTTGTGATCAAAGTTGTGGACGGCGACACAGTGGATGTAGACATTGATCTAGGATTTGGCATTTGCCTAAAGGACGAGCGTGTGAGAATCATGGGCATTGACACACCAGAATCACGCACCAGCGACAGAGTAGAAGACCTATTCGGCGAAGCGGCAAAGGCCCGACTAAAAGAACTTATGAAGCACGGCGGCAAGTTAATCACCACGGAAGATAAATCAGGCGAAGATATGAAAGGCAAGTTCGGTCGTATTCTTGGAGATTTCAAAGTAGAATACAATGGCGATATGCGCAGAGTAACTGATATCATGACAGAAGAAGGACACTGTGTTCCTTACTTTGGCGGTAGCAAAGAAGACACACAAGCACAACATGCTGTGAATCGTGAACGTCTACTCCAAGAAGGCATTGTTAGTCGTGAAGACTATGACAAAGCCGTTAAACTTATGGAAGGCAAATAATTGGATCTAAAAGATCTTAAAACACTTGCAGGTATAACCAACACATTCACTGGCTTAAAGCCAGTGGATGAGAATCTCAGTATCACAGGCACCGAAAAAGCAAAACTGCAACGCAAACACAAGATCGAACCAGGAACAGACGATTGGTTCCGCTTGTGGTTTTCAAAACCTCACCTCACCGGCGAAAAGCCCGTTAAATAACCACATGGAAAAGAAATACTGTGCAGCACCTTGGCGTGGATTGCACATCAACTTTCGTGGCGATGTTAAAACCTGTTGTGCTGGCGATCCTAATATGTTAGGCGATCTTAACAGTAAAAACTTAATTGACATCATTCACAGTGATAAAATGCAAGAAATCCGTGCTAGTATCAAGCAGGGTGACTTGCATCCAGAATACTGTTATAATTGTATCCAAGCAGAGCAGAATGGCAGTAGCGAACGTGACTGGCACAACACAGTAAATCCAGAATTTGATGCTCAAACTGCCAAATTGACCGAACACAAGCCGACACTAATTGATGTGCGGTGGAACATTACTTGTAATCTAAGTTGCAACTACTGCGGGCCATATTGCAGTAGTAAGTGGGCAGGACTTAAAAAGGAATATGTTGATAACGGAGTTAAACCTTATCATAGGCAAGTGATTGATTATATGATGACCAACAAAGATGATATACGTGAAGTTGCACTGGTTGGCGGCGAACCACTTTTGCTTAAAGAAAATGCTACACTATTAGCACTTTTACCAAAAGAAAAACTTGTTACTATTATAACAAACATGAGTGTTGACTTTGACGATAACCCAGTTGCTAAACAGTTGTTTGAACGTAGCAATGTTGGTTGGAGCATGAGTTTTGAAAATGTAGGTCCAAGATTTGAATATGTAAGACATGGAGGCAACTGGCAACAATTAGAAAAAAATCTTTCTTGGGTTACTTTTTTAATGCAACATAGGGGACATCATGGAGGCATCCATGCAGTGTATAATATATACAACTGTACCAGGCTTACTGAAATTATGCGGTTTGCCCGCGGCAAAGGCGTAAGCATCATATGGCAAACCCTTTATCAGCCTGAGTATCTTGATCCACTTAGACACAATAGTGTAATTAGAGAGTTGGCTTTACAAGAAATACAAAAGGCACAATCACAGTTCAATCTTAACGGGCAGGAGAACTGGTTTTTCAACAACGTCAAAGCCAGTTTAGAAAATAAGATTTCAGGAGAAACTCTCACACAAGAATTTGTGCAACACATTGAGGATATTGAAACACAGTATCATCCTGATCAAAAAGGAAAGTTTTCTGAACTTTGGCCAGAGATTGCTCAGGCCCTTTGATTGATTACGGTGGTGTTTTTAACACCAATGTATTGCGGCCAACTGCTATGTTGTACAACTACACTTGTATTCTTCACACCATTGACCAGTTTCCAATAGTCAGGACACACAGGTTTAATTTTTGGCTCTATTAGTCTGTCGCGTTTAGCACTGTTGCAACTTTTACAGGCAGTCACACAGTTTTCCCAATTTGTTTTACCACCTTTACTAAGTGGTATTACATGATCAATTGTGAGATTGCGTCCGCTGTAGGCTTCACCGCAATATTGACATGAGAATAAATCACGTAGGAACATGTTGTGCCTTGTGAAACGCATCTTTCCGTGCTTTTCTCTTTTAAATCCCTTCTTGGTAACCACCACAGCAGGTACCTGCATTTCTAAGTTGGCACTGTGGATGGTCCAATCATCATACCACTCTAGTACATTTACTTTTTCGAGAAAGTAAAGTTTCACAGCGGCTGTCCAGTGGATGGTGCTTAGTGGTAAAAAGTTTACCGGTTGATAATCTGGAGCGAGGACTAAAGTATTGCTCATACATGGTATTTACAATAAGTAATTGTATGAGCAAAAGTTTAGAAGGCGTACTGGTTAAAAAAGCCTACAGTCGTGAAAGTTATACAGAGCAACAGGTCGAAGATTTTGTACAATGTGCAAATCCTGAAACTGGGCCTGCATATTTTATGAGCCATTTCTTTTACATCCAACATCCTGTGCAAGGCAAGATGCTGTACCAACCCTATGACTTTCAAACTAGACTGATCAGCACTTATCACAACTACAGATACAGCATTAGTATGATGCCACGGCAGACAGGTAAATCAACCAGTGCCGCTGGCTATTTGCTATGGTTTGGTATGTTTAAACCAGACAGTACCATCCTGGTAGCCGCACACAAATATGCAGGTGCGCAGGAAATCATGCAACGAGTTCGTTATGCTTATGAAGCATGTCCTGATCATATTAGAGCAGGCGTTGTTAGTTATAACAAAGGCAGTATAGAGTTTGACAACGGCAGTCGAATCGTTGCACAAACCACCACAGAAAACACTGGAAGAGGCATGAGTATTACATTGCTGTACTGTGATGAGTTTGCATTTGTGCGTCCTACCATTGCCCGTGAGTTTTGGACTTCAATTTCACCTACACTGTCAACAGGTGGTGGAGCAATCATTACCAGCACACCAAACAGCGATGAAGATCAGTTTGCTTTTATATGGAAGGGTGCAAACAAGACAGAAGATCAATTTGGTAACGAGACCGAACTCGGTGTAAACGGATTTAAAGCATTTAGAGCCTACTGGGAAGAACATCCTGACAGAGATGAACAATGGGCAGAAGAACAACGTAACATATTGGGTTTAGACCGTTTCCGTCGCGAAATGAACTGTGAATTTATTATCAACGATGAGACACTAATTGCTCCTGCAAAACTAATTGAATTGGAAGGCGTAGAACCAGCATACAAAACTGGACAGGTGCGTTGGTATAAACCACCACAGCCAGGAAAAATTTATGTAGTTGCACTCGATCCAAGTCTTGGTACCGGCGGCGATCCTAGTGCCATACAGGTATGGGAAGCTAATACTACCGAACAAGTTGCTGAATGGAGACACAATAAAACAACCATACCAGAGCAAATAAGAATTCTTGCTGACATTTGTAAACACATTAACGATACTGTACAAAATACACAAAGTGTATACTATACTGTTGAAAATAACACCATTGGCGAGGCCTCACTTATTAGTATCCGTGATTATGGCGAAGAAAATATCCAAGGATATTTTTTAAGTGATCCTAAAACTGGCAGAGGACGCAAAGGTTTTAACACAACACACAAGCCAAAACTGGCCGCTTGTGCTAAACTCAAAAACCTTATCGAAACAAATCGTATGACAATATTCAGCCGTCCACTTATCAGTGAACTCAAAAACTTTGTAGCACACGGTACAAGTTATGCAGCAAAGCCTGGGGAAACAGACGATCTTGTAATGTCTACAGTTCTTGCAGTGCGTATGATGCAAGTGCTCCAAAGTTACCATCAAGAACTAGATGGCCAAATGACTGACCATGAGGATAACAGTATAGAACCTATGCCGTTTGTGGCAATGTTCTAATAAATAAGCATATGGCAACTAATTCAACATCACAACAATTATATGATACACTGGTAAGCAAGGATTTTGATCCAAAGCCTCTTGACCTTATGGGTAAAGACGTTATTGACCCAAGCCAAGCTGACCTTTTTAGTTTTGAATACAAAACAGAAAACAAAAACTACGGCACTGTTGTAGTTTTACTAGACAGTGAAAGCAACATGGAAGTCTACTACGGCGATAATGTAGGACGCACCATGGAAAGTAATGACAAGAATGACTGGTATGATTTTTTATACCTGTTGAGAAACCTTGCCAAAAAGAACATGTTTACGTTTAGTTTGAACAACATGAACCGTTTAAAGTACAACATGAAAACCATGGCAGCAGTAACAGAAGGCAAACTCTTAGAAGGCTACTACGGTTCAAGTAAAACAAGTTATAGCAACCAGCCAATGGAAACCAAACTTATTATCAAACACAGCCGTCCTCTTGGAGAGGATGATGCACGTTTCCGCAATGTAAAAACACTCTTTGTACAAACTCAAGAAGGTGAACGTTTTAAACTGCCATTTACCAGTCTCACTGGTGGTAAAGCAATGGCACGTCACGTTGCAGAAGGCGGTAATCCATATGATGCTTTTGGACAGCACATCGTTGAAATGATGGCTGAAATGGCTACACTACAAAAATTTGTTAGGGCAAGCAAAAACAAGAGTTACTCAGGAGAAGCAGGCGAGCTAGTTGAGCAAGCAGTAAAGCATTATTCGGCACTTAAAAGAAAAGCAAAACGTATTATCGGTCGCAGAGGCTATCACGAAGAGCTTGAAGCATATGATCCTATTACGATCACAGATTTAGATGAAACAGTTGATGCTGTGCGTGAACTGTTCATACAGCAAAGTCTAGACGAGAGGGTTGAACAAGCTCTTCCATTACTAGCAAAGATTCAGGAAACTAACATGAAAGAAGCAGATATTTTTGAGCGTTGGGTCAACAATCTGATTGAAAACCCAACAGAAGAAGAACCCGAAGAAGATGAGCAACTAGAAGAAGCACACGCTGGTGACACTTGCAGTTGTTGCGATAACAAAATTGACGAACAAGGCAAATGCGGATGTGGACCTGAATGCAGCCACTGCGGCGGACAACATGAAATTGAAGAAGTCGTTGACATTGATACAGGAAAACAAGCACTTAAAGCAGAGCGTGATCCTATGTTAGAAGCAGAATTAGCACGGATTTTGCAACTAACCAAATAATTGAAAAAGAGCCATAAAAGTAACCCTTTTACGTTGACATACTAAATAAAAATGCGTACACTATAGCAGTGTTATGCATTTAGGCAAAACACAGAGTAGTAGTTGCTACTCGTAGGCATTATTAAGGCAAAGGAAAACAAACATGGCATCTTTAGCAGAAATTCGTGCTAGACTCTCGGCCGCAGAGAGCAAACAAGGCACTTCAGGTCAAGGCGGCGACAACGCAATTTACCCACATTGGAACATGAACGAAGGCGACTCATCGCTACTTCGCTTTCTTCCTGATGGGGATAACAACAACACGTTCTTTTGGGTAGAACGTGCAATGATCAAACTGCCATTCAATGGCATCAAAGGCGAGATGGATTCTCGCAATACACTGGTACAAGTACCTTGTGTTGAAATGTGGGGTGAATCATGCCCTATCCTTGCAGAAGTACGCACCTGGTTCAAGGACGCAAGCCTTGAAGACATGGGTCGTAAGTACTGGAAAAAGCGCAGTTACATCATGCAAGGCTTTGTTCGTGAGAATGCTATCTCCGACGACAACTCTCCAGCAAACCCAATCCGCAGATTTATTATTGGTCCGCAGATTTTCCAGATCATCAAGTCAGCATTGATGGATCCTGAGTTGGAAGAACTTCCAACAGACTATGAACGTGGTCTTGACTTCCGTGTAAGCAAAACAAGCAAAGGCGGATATGCAGACTACTCAACCAGTAAGTGGGCCCGTAAAGAAACTGCACTGACTGTAGAAGAACTTCAAGCAGTAAACGATCACGGCTTGTTCAACTTGAACGATTTCCTTCCTAAGCGTCCAAGTGAAGAAGAGCTGAAGATCATGCAAGAAATGTTCGAAGCCAGTGTAGACGGGCAACCTTATGACCCAGAACGTTGGGGATCTTACTTCCGTCCAGCAGGCTTTAGTGCTCCTGTAACTGCTCCAATTAATGGCTCTGGACCAGCAAGCACTCCTGTAGCGGAAGCAACTCCAACGCCGACTCCTGCACCAATTCCCCCTGTGGCAGAGTCGGCCGCTGAGTCAGCCCCTGTTGCTGAAGCACCAGTACAAACTGAGGCACCAGCAGGCAATCAAAAGGCTGAAGACATCCTAGCGATGATTCGTAGCCGTCAACAACAATCGTAAAAAGTAATGGGCAGGTATCCCCTGCCCTTTTTTACCTATGAATGGAATTCATCTTGTTGTTTTTTGTGCTATTGATTACCAGCATTTTTTACATGATTGTATTGCATCAGCAAAGGATAATATACAGGATAATATTTTAAGTATCACTGTGGTATCTAATGCCCAAATACAAACAGAACACAAACTTTTATTGGATAAAGACATATGGGCAAAAATTGATCCAGACTTTGAATTCAAGGGTAACTTGTATAAACACAACTGGGTAAAACAGCAAATTATAAAACTACATCTTGATTATTTTTTTGCAGGAAACATTCTAGTGTGCGATGTTGAAGTACGTTTTAAACAAAAACTCAAATGGTGTTCAGAAGACAAGTGCAAGGTATATTCAATGGATCGGCCAGGCGGCGATGATAGTGAAGTATTTGTATACGAGCTCTTAGGAATTTGTCCTAACAGAGGTTATCTTTCTGAAGCAAGTATTTTTGCAAGTGATTTGCTTTGCGATTTACGTCGTGATATTAAAAACAAATTTAAAAACACTTTTTTACAAACTATCTGCAACATTGTTTTTGATGATTTCAGAGCATCTAGTCCGGAACTTACAGTTTTTATGAGCGAGTATGAGTTATACAACAACTACTTGATTAACTTTCGCAAAGATCGAGTGTGGTTAGTTGTGCCGCACAACGAATGTATGTATTCGAGCATTGAACACGGTTTGCAAACTAAACTGTCTACATCAGACACCCAATGGATAAATTTTTATGATCAGGTTAAAGATCCAACATGGCCTGATTGTAATAAAGAAGAAGATTTTGTAAAATTACCAAAACATATTCAGCAAGAATGTATAGAGGTATATGGATATAAACCAATTTAGTCTTAGATTTTTTTTGAAAAAAACCATATCTTATAATCTAGACATAATAATGAATACATAGTATTATATATTAAGTGCATATAGGAAAAAATTTAGTTGAAACATTTATTGGTTGGTTGTAGTTTTACAGATCCACTAAAGCACCCGAACACCGAAGAACACAAACTTATTGGAGATTATATATGGCAAAACCATTTGACGTAAGCAAGTTCCGCAAGGAAATTACAAAAAGCATTGACGGACTCAGCATTGGGTTCAATGATCCCACTGATTGGATCAGCACAGGAAACTATGCACTCAACTATCTTATCTCAGGAGACTTCCACAAAGGTGTTCCACTGGGCAAGGTTACAGTGTTTGCCGGAGAATCAGGCGCAGGTAAGAGTTACTTTGTATCAGGTAACATTGCTAAAAGTGCTCAAGAGCAAGGCATTTTTGTTGTGATGGTCGACAGCGAAAACGCATTGGATGAGCAATGGCTTTTAGCACTAGGTGTGGATACCAGTGAAGATAAACTGCTAAAACTTAGCATGAGTATGATCGATGATGTTGCAAAAACTATTTCAACATTCATGAGCGACTACAAAGCGTTACCCGATGGAGAGCGTCCTAAGGTATTGTTTATCATTGATAGTTTGGGCATGCTGTTGACACCTACTGACGTTGATCAGTTCAGCAAGGGTGATATGAAAGGTGACCTAGGTCGTAAGCCTAAAGCACTTACAGCATTGGTGCGTAACTGTGTAAACATGTTTGGCAGTTACAACGTTGGCATGGTATGTACTAACCACACATACGCAAGCCAAGATATGTTTGATCCAGATGACAAGATCTCAGGCGGACAAGGCTTTATCTATGCATCAAGTATTGTGATTGCAATGAAGAAGATGAAGCTCAAAGAAGATGAGTTAGGTAACAAAATCTCAGACGTGCGTGGTATTCGTGCAGGCTGTAAAGTTATGAAAACACGATATGCAAAGCCGTTTGAAGGCGTGCAGGTTAAGATTCCATATGAAACAGGTATGAATCCGTATAGTGGACTCGTGGACATGGCTGAGAAAAAAGGCCTGTTGGTTAAAAGCGGCAATCGCTTGATGTTCGAATCCAAGTCAGGTGAGCAGATCTTACAGTTCCGCAAAGCATGGGAATCAAACGAAGACGGGTGCTTGGATAAACTAATGCTCAGTTTTAAAGAAATAGAAGATGAGGTAAGTACAGACACTACAGATGTTGACATTGTAGAAGAACAACAAACAGAGGAGTAAAAATGTCTATCGATCTTGCTGTACAACTGTGGAAAGAAACACGCAGTTTTATCCACGACTCATACGATAAAAAAGAAGCTGCCGAAGCAGTATCAACAGTGTTAATGGAACACTTTGACGTAGATGATATTGCTGACGCATTTAAATTTGATAAAAACATCATCAACAGCATTGCAGAGTACATCAACGATGATGAACTTGAAGATCTTGATGATTATCACGACGACGAAGATGATTAATGTGGTATTCACGGGTTACAAATAGCCTCAGCAACATTCCTGACTTTATTGCACACTTTGAAGCAGAACTACAAAGTGCTAAAAGTGAGTGTAGGGTTGGCGGTGTTGTTGAAAAACACATTCGTGATCTTCCGGGCATAACTGAGCACCGTTTTAATCAACTACAAGAGATTGAAGCGGTGCTCAACTATCTCAACATTCAACTGCGTAAAATACGCAGAAAGCATTTCCAAAAGTATCTTGAAAACTATGCCCGAGCACTTACCAGTAGGGACGCTGAAAAGTATGTGGACGGCGAAGACGAAGTCATTGACTTTGAAACCATCATCAACGAAGTAGCACTACTGCGCAACAAGTGGCTGGGTATCATGAAAGGTTTGGATACAAAGCAATGGCAGATGGGACACATTGTGCGTCTCAGAACTGCCGGCATGGAAGATATACAAGTATAACTACACTGTATGAAAGTAAAAGCATTTCTTAAAATCAACCGCATGGATGCACACGGTATTTTCTGTTTGCGTTACTGGTGTGAAGTATTCAAAGATTACGAAACTTACATATTGTGTGACAAATTCAAGCAAGGACAAGAGCCGCCTCCTGCTGAATTACACACAGTAGCACTTGATTATCCCAAGATACAGTTTATTAACAGTGATTATACCAGTAAAAAGTATTTTGCAAATCTCAAACCACGCAAGGTTGGAATGGCCATGGCCAATGTCACGCCCATCATGCAAGGTGACAGCGATGCATTTTGGATGATTGATGCCGACGATACAATGTTTTTGACTCATGCATATGATCGTGTGCAAGAAAAACTGCGTATTGCAGAACAACAGTTTGTAGAGCGTGAACTAGATGCTTACAGTTTAGATTTCTACCGCAATCATAACAATGGTTGGACATTTGGTGTTGCACTGATACGCACAAACATTTCAATGGATCTACTTGCGTCTGTGCAAGGACCAGAAATGCGTGATTTAAATTTTGCTAGAAATATTGATACAGTATTTCATGTACTTTGGAAAAAAGAACAGTTAAAGTGTGCCAACTTTGTGTTTACTGGAATGGCGTTTCAGCACACATATAACAATTATCCATTGATGCCACAGGGTGTCTACTATTGGAACAAGGGATGCCTTTGGGAAGCACCTTTACAACCAGATGTGGTAACCATATGAATATAGTTGTCCAGGCAGGTGGAAGAGGCAGTAGACTTCGACATCATACTTGGAATAAACCAAAATGTCTTGTTAGTGTGCGAGGCAAACCTATACTTTACCATTTGTTTGATAGATTCCCTGAAGCCAAGTTTTATGTAATTGGCGATTATCTGTACGAGCAACTGGAAAAATATATTACCAGTAACGATCCAGGAGTTGATGTAACACTCGTTCGTGCTAAAGGTACAGGTACCGCTAGCGGAATAGCACAAGCCGCTGAACAGTGCGATCCTGCTGAACCTGTGATGCTTATCTGGAGCGACATCATAGTACATGATTTTGATTACCCTATTGACCTTGCTTCATGCACTGTGTATACCACAGATGCATTTGCATGTAGATGGAGCTATGATGGGCAATGGGGACTGGTTGAACAAACAAGCCACACATACGGTATACCCGGCATATTTCACTTTGAAAACCCTGCAACATTACAAAGTGTACCCACTAGTGGGGAGTTTGTACGTTGGTTCAGTGAAAATGTAACGTACTACAAGTTACAAAATGCTAGCGATATCGAAGAGCTTGGAGATTTTGCAACCATTGAAAACGACAATGACAGTGTTGGATTTTGTCGTTTCTTTAACAGCGTTACAGTAAAACAAGATTGTGTTATTAAAAAGGCAATTGATCCTGAATACAGTCATCTGGTGGACGGTGAAATTGAATGGTATAACAAAGCTCATGCACTAGGATTTAAACGCATTCCTAAAATAATAGACACTGATCCACTGGTTATGAGTAGGATACAGGGTCAGCATGTGTGGGAAATTCAAGATTTAACCCATAGAGAACAACGTGCATTACTAAGTGATCTACTGCTTACACTGCATGACCTACACAGCAGAGCTGGTGAAATTGCAAAACCTAAAGATGTACATGCGGTATATATTGAAAAAACAAAACAACGTGTACACAGTGTGGAAAAACTTATTCCTGGTATTGGCAACGAAAGCCTAACCATTAACGGTGTAAAATGTCCAAATATATTTCATGCAAAGCATAGCCACCTCTGGGAAAAAATTGAATCAGCAGTCAAGGCGTATACTTTTCAAACAATACACGGTGATCCAACCTTTAGCAATACCATAGTTGATCACAATTTAAAATGTTGGTTGATTGATCCACGAGGATATTTTGCACACCCAAACAACATCTTTGGCGACCCAGATTATGATTTTGCCAAGGTATATTACAGTGCAGTGGGCGGATATGATACGTTCAATAGACGAAAGTTTAAACTGTACGCCGATGGCGAAACAGCAGAAATTATTATGGCAGAGCCAAGTACCTCACAGGTAGCTCAACAAGTTTTTGCAGAATTCTTTGGCGACAAAATGAGTAAGATTGAGATACTGCATGGACTTATATGGTTAGCACTTAGCGGGTATGCCAAGGATGATGTTGACAGTGTAATTGGTAGTTTTTACCTTGGACTGTATTACCTCAAACAAGGATTAGATAAATGGAACACTACTTTAAAAACATAGACGGCTGGTTTGGCTTTAGGCATCAGTACGAAGATATGTTTCACTGGATACCCGACAATGGTACATGGGTAGAACTTGGTTGCTATCAAGGACGAAGTTTGTGTTGGCTTATGGTGCAAAGATACAATTACAACAGACACTTTAATGTATATGCAATTGATAGTTGGCCAACTGATGAAGACGAACAAGAATTTTTAGATCAAGTTGAGCTTGGATATGGTTTTCTCAACAAAGCAGTAGAGCGTTTCAAAGAAACAATGCGTCCGTTTGACGGCGAGTTCACACCGATCAAAAGCATTAGTTGGGAAGCCGCAGATCAATTTGAAGATGGCAGTGTTGATTATATAATGATTGATGCTGGGCACGATTATGCCAGTGTTACAAAAGATATCAAAGCATGGTGGCCCAAAATACGCAGTGGTGGATACATGGGTGGCGACGATTATGACTTACGCGGCGGCGATGTACAAAGTGCTGTGGACGGATTTGTAACAGCAAACAACTTATCAGTGTTAATTAAACCAAACATCAAAGAAAGCAAAGGCACATACAGTAAAGGAAGTGGAAATTGGCTAATACAAAAACCTTAATACCATTTGAACTCAGTGATAATCTACATCACACATGGTTCTTTGATCTAGACGGAACAATATTCAAGCACAATGGCTTATTTGAAGACGGCTACGATACATTGTTGCCTGGCGTCAAAGAATTATGGGCTTGCATACCTCTCGATGATGTAATCGTTATAAGCACAGCACGAAAAAGTTGCTGGAAAGAAAAAAGTGTACAAACTTTGATAGATAATGGCCTATGGTACAACTTCCTGTTATTTGATTGTGCTCATGGCGAACGTATTGTGGTAAACGATAACAAACCTGAATTCAATCTTAAAACTGCTATTGCCTGGAATGTTGAAAGAGACAAAGGCTTCCCTCAATGAACGACATGCTTATCATAGTACACAGTCATCACTATGAAGATAGTTTGACCAAGTGCAAAAACTATGATGAAGTTGCTGCATTTTTTATTGCTAAATTTTTACGCTTACATGGATACCATGTAAAGATTGTGCCTGGTCAACCCTGGCTAGGAACAAAGAAAGTTGTTAAAAGTAGTATACACGCATTTGATCAACACTTTGATAAAACTTTATTGGATCGCTATCACAATGTGATGTTTGTGGGTGCTGTACCTTTAAAGATTTGTAGTCCTAAAATTGTAGAATGGTTTACAAAAAATGTAAAAGGACTTATGATTGAATTTGGAGAGTACCGTCGAGGTGCAAAACGTGATTTGCAGTTCTTTTGCTTGCCTGGTCCAGAAACAAAGACTGATTACTGTGTAGGTCCTATGTATGATGGATCAAGTTTGTATCCAGATAAGCAATACGAAAAACTTGTAGTACACATTGATCATCACTTGCCTGGACGAGGCGATTGCCACCAGCAAATCGTTGAAAAGATACAGGAACTGCCTTCGAACCAAATTTTTCAACAACACTGGAACGGTTATGAATTGTACTATCACGGCATCAGACTAGACAGTATAGACCAATTGGATTTTTATAACAAGCCGCCAAACATTCCGTTTGCTGACCTTAGTGCAATTTATAGAAAGACCCATGTTGGTTTTCTAAGTCATAGAGAAACAATGGGGTTATATCCAGTTGAGCTAGCGGCTTGTGGAAGTGTTGTTGGTGTATTCAATGTTGAATTTATGCCACCTAGCATGTATGACATAATCACTGTAGAATTTAACAGTGATGATTTTTGGGATAATGTATTGACAAATATATCTCCACAATACTCAACACAAATACAACAAAGAATGCTGCCTTACAGTTACGAACAAGGTGTTGCAAAAATGGTAAAGACTATTCAACAACACGAACGTTGGACCCAAGTGTAAATTCTAGTTTGTCTACACTGTACACTCGATCTTCACAAACATCAATGATATGATGATAACCCCAATCTTCAAGCATGTTGTGTAAACGATCATCAGGCCAACCAAATTTTTCACCGTGCCCGTACATTTCAAGAGCTATTACAGGATGATGTTTTTTTATGGTTTGTTCTGCGCCTTGCAGTGCAAAGCCTTCGCTACCTTCAACGTCTAGGTGTATTAGGTCACACTGCTCCAAGCCAAGACTGTCAATGGTATAGGTCGGAATGTTACCTGATCCTTTTATATATAATCCCCCACGGTTAGGACGTACTGGCCCAAGGCTTTCATCATAGCTCATTGTCACAAGCCCAGGTGCGTTACCAAGACATGCTTGACTTTTAATCACTGAGTGATCTGTATTGCGAACAAGACATTGGAAGTTTATTGGATCGGGCTCAAAAGTATACACTGTTTCAAATATTTCTTGATAAAATCTTGGATACATGCCCGCCATTCCGCCAGCTTGTACCACAACGTTGTGTTTGGGTACAAATCTGCTTATTAATTCTGGCACGTTTTGTCTTACTCTTAGGAACTTGTAGCAACCGTAATCGCTAACCGGCCACCACAAGCCATCGCGAAGTTCTATTTCGTTGTCAAATGACTGTGTTTTAAATTGGCGTGGCTCTTCTGAGTAAGGGCGGATTTTAATTGGCATAATCATACTTATTTGATTAGAGTTATAACCCACTATAAATACCTGCATGAAAATTGTATTAGTTACTGGTGGGTTTGATCCACTGCATTCTGGACACATTCGATACTTTACCGAAGCAAAAAAGTTAGGTGATACACTAATTGTTGGTGTTAACAGCGATGCTTGGCTCTCACGCAAAAAAGGTAGACCTTTTATGCCATTGGAAGAGCGAGCCGAAGTTATCAGGGCACTCAGTATGGTAGATGCTGTGGTTGCTTTTGATGATGATTACGATGCAGATGGTAGTTGTCGACGTTTTATTGAGGATTCGTGTTGGAACTATGAAGAAGATGAAGTTGTTTTTGCAAACGGAGGAGATCGTACTACAGGCAACATTCCTGAAATGGAAGTTATTGCTGAGAATCTTTCTTTTGAATTTGGTGTTGGCGGTGCAGACAAGGCTAACAGCAGTAGTTGGATACTTGCAGAATGGAAAGCGCCAAGAACAGAACGACCTTGGGGATATTACCGAATATTGCATGAGGAACCAGGAGTCAAAGTCAAAGAACTAGCAGTAGACCCAGGCAAAAAACTTAGCATGCAAAAGCATAGCCAACGCAGTGAATATTGGTTAGTACATGAAGGTCGTGCAACTGTTATTCATCAGCGTAATATAGGAAGCGATACATTAACCAGCCATCTCTATCAGCATGATGAGTTACACATACCAGTAGGTACCTGGCATCAGCTTGTAAATGATTTTACACAACCTCTTAGAATCATTGAAATACAGTACGGTGAGGATTGCATTGAAGAAGACATTGAAAGAAAAAACACTTAACATTTATGTAGGATGGGATAGTCGCGAACCTATTGCTGCTGATGTGTGCAAATACAGCATTCATGAAAATACTAGCATGCCAACCAATGTAGTATATCTGCAACAAGACAACCTGCGTGATCTTGAACTGTATTGGCGAGAAGTAGATGAATTAGCAAGCACTGAATTTACTTTTACACGTTTTTTGGTACCCCATCTCAATGATTATAATGGCTATGCTATTTTTGTTGATTGTGACTTTTTGTTCACTGGAGATATTGCTGATCTGATGGAACAAATTGATCCTAAGAAAGCCGTTACAGTTGTACAACATGATTATACTCCCCCTGAGGGAACCAAGATGGATGGTCAAAGGCAATATGCATATCCTAGAAAAAACTGGAGTAGCATGATTGTTTGGAATTGTGATCACCCTAAAAACAAAACAGTAGACTTAGAATTTGTTAACAGCGCAACTGGGCAAGACTTACATAGATTTACTTGGCTAGAAGATGATGATATTGGAACTCTCAATCCTGAATGGAATTGGCTTGTTGGCTGGTATAGAGAGTACAGAGATGGTTTTCCAAAAGCATTGCACTATACTGAAGGAGGCCCATGGTTTGATGAATATAGAAATTGCGAGTATGCTGAGATTTGGAATACCTATAGAGATAGATTTTTAGATTTTAAAAACACTAAATCCGGTGCTGACATTGCCGATTTAGATCTGCCTGATAACACCAAGAACATTATCACTATGATCTTGCAACAACGTAGAGATCCTGGGTGTTTATGGTACAAAACTGACATTAGCAAAATAATTAAAGAAATAAATGCATCTTCTCGACCAATACCCTGTCTTGGTGTACTTGATGCTGATCCAGACATTGCAGGAGACATTAAAAAAATGGATGTATACATTGATGCTTTTTTACAAGGTTCTGATGGCGTTGTTACCATGAGTAAAAACACACAAGACTTTGACAGAAGTGTTCCAGTGGTTATCAGAGGGATTGCAAAGAGAAAAGTGATCCACCGCTGTCAAGCAGAAGGTAGGAATTATTTTTACATTGATACAGGATATTTTGGCAATTGGAAACACAAAACTTTTCATCGCATAACAAAGAACAGCATGCAATACACAGGCTCAATAGATCAATACATTCCCGAGGATAGATTTGTAAAAACAGGTGCTAGTATTAGCAAGCATCGCATCGGTAGAGATATCTTGATTTGTCCTCCGAGTCAAAAAGCCATGAACTATTGGAACATGGATTTAGACGAATGGTTAGACAATACTGTTTCTGAAATTCAAAAACACACAGATCGTCCAATTGTAATCCGCAAAAAGACCAGCCGTAGTGAACGTGTAAACAATGATACTATGGAAATGGCATTAAGTAGAAATGTACACTGTATGGTAACATTTAACAGTATTGCCGCAGTTGAAAGTTTAATGTATGGCAAACCTGTGTTTACTCTTGGACCTAAAGGCACAAACGCAGCTGAACCATTCAGTAACAAAGACCTAGCTAAAATAGAATGCCCATTTATGCCAAGTTTAGACGAAGTGCGAATACTTTTGTGTAATCTAGCATATCAACAGTTTACCACGCAAGAAATGAAAGACGGCACTGCGTGGCGCATGCTCAATGGGGGATAATCATGGCTTTCGATTACGATGTTGCAGTGTATATGGGCAGTCTGCCCAAAATACAAAATCATAAACTCAAAGTTCAACTAATGCAAGCATTTGCAAATGGTGCTGAACGTGCCGGAGCCCGTGTGTACATAGGCGATCTCAAACGTACAATGGTTAATGCAAGACTGGCAGTAATCATTGGCTGGGTTGGTATGAACTTCAGTGGACCGCACATATATTTTAGACAAAATATTATACAACACCAAAAGAAAATTGGTGGCCGGGTTATGAGTATTGATGGCAGTTGTTTTAAGTTTAGTCACAGTGGCGACATGTGGTTACGATATAGTTTGGACAGTGTTTTCTACAACGAAGGCGAGTATGCTAATGCAAACAGTGATTCGCAAAAGTGGGTAGACATATCAACCACTCTTAATTTAACTTTACAACCGTGGCAACATCAAGGCAATCATATTTTGATTTGTTTGCAAAGAGATAGCGGGTGGAACGCTAAAGGTTTTGATCAAGATGTATGGCTACGGAAGACGCTTAAAACTGTAAATGGTTATTCAGACCGTCCAATTCTTATACGTCCGCATCCTGCAAATAAAATAAATTGGGCGGCTAAACTAAAGGATTATAAAAATATCACAGTATTAGATCCACTACAAACAAATCTAATGCAAAACTTAAAAAAAGCACATGCTGGTATTTTTTATAACAGCAGTAGCAGTGTAGCAAGTGCGCTAGCTGGTGTACCTGTGTTTGTAAGCGAAGAAAGTGCTGTGACCTATGACATAGCCAATCATCGAACAAAACTTATTGAAAATCCTGCTATGCCTGATCGTGAACAATGGTTGTATGATCTTGCTGCGTGTCACTGGACAATTGAACACAGTGAGCGCGGAGATATTTATCGCCACTTTGAGCCTTATCTACCAACCTAGAATTACGTCGTGACGCACACGAGTTAGTTCTCTTGCACCCCAACTCTTGATAAGCTCTGCCGCATCAAATTGTGTATCCGCAGTTTTTCCAGTGTCTTCGTGGAGTTTTTGTTCAACTACCATAATAGGTCTGCAACGCTTAATGGTTTGCTCCGCTCCACGTACAATTGGTAATTCGTAACCTTCGCAGTCAATTTTAATATAATCTACAGTGTCAAGCATAAAATAATCCAAGGTGTGCATTTGCACACTGCCTGTGCCCATGCTGTTTTGATCTACATGGCTGTGTCCAGTATTACCTTCTGTGACAATCATTTGTATCATGGTTTCTTGTTCACCTAGCGCACAGGGCATGGTGAGCAAATTGTCAGCAGTTACGTTCTTTTCTAAACATAAACGGAATTGTTCAACTGGCTCAAATGCCATTACACTGTCAAATTCTGCACACAGGTCTCTGCTCCATAACCCTATGTTAGCACCTATATCCAATGCTAATCTTCGGTCTTTGACATAACGTAAACTGCGTTTGCGAACTGGCTCTTGATATACAGGTCGATTGCCTTTTTGAATGTTTTTGTCCAGCATTTCGCAAAAGTGTGTATCTTCATCAGGGAACCACCATCCATGTTTTGTATACATTTAACCTCCTAGGACCTGTTGCCAGTAAGGATGATCAGTGTGTAGCCTTACTTCTTTTGCTTTACTGTGTCCACGTTGCTTTCGATCGCCTTTCATGTGATCCATGACACTACCAAGTTCACTGTTTATAAACGGATGTCCTGCAAGCCCTTTAGTATCAGGCTCTGGATTCAAGTTGTGAAATTTGACTTTGTATTTGTCGCGCCAAAGTTTTCTTACTTCGTCCCAAACAAAACTGTCGTGCCATTCTTTGTAATTGAATATTGTATCGCTATCGTACAATGAAGCAAAGTGCTGTATAAATTTCAAAGCCAATGGATCTCGCATGTTGTAAGCTACCCAGCCACACTCACTGTGATACCTATCAGTGCGTCCTAGATAACTGATGAAACTGTTTTCAGGGCAAACTCGAGACAACCATTTGTATGTTACTGCGCTGTGTGTATGGCTATCAGCATCCAACCAGATTAACCAATCAGTGTCTGTGTTTTCTGCGGCATGTCTTGTAGCAAAAACTTTGTAACAAAATCTTACAGCTTGCCATTTGAAACTTTTCTTCTCACTCCAATCATCTTGATTGTGTGGGCCTTTGCCACCATGTGCTTCTGGATTTTCCCTATGTCTTTTAACAAATTTTCTAACAGATTTATCCACACTCATTAGATCAATCACTTGTACATTGCTTTTTGTGGTTTTTGGTGTGCAGTGTTCTGCGTAGACTTTAAGTTGTACACTGTTGGGCCAATGTTGTTCAAATGTGTCTATCATTCTTTGGCCATATAATTCTAGACCCTGCTGATTGAAAGTGGTAATTACAGTATATCTTATCATGTGAGTATTTAGTGATCAAAAACATAGCATATTATCCTTTGCAGTGCGCTCGTAACAGTGTGCCTGTGATGGACAGATTTTTGTCAAGTTGTAGACGTGCAGGTATAAAACCAGTGCCCGACAGCATGGACTGCGATGCCGCAGTTATATGGAGTGTGCTATGGCACGGACGCATGGCAAAAAATCAAGAAGTGTACGAACACTATAGGGCACAAGGCAAGCCTGTGATAGTGATTGACGTAGGCGCATTAAACAGAGAAGTAACCTGGAAAATTGCTATCAACAACATCAACGCCGAAGGCCATTATGGGCATAAACACAATCTTGACATGGACCGGCCACGTAAA
>Ga0222718_10001672_pt1 | contig 20719 bp, 17 predicted proteins | sample C33_27DmetaG_FD_165045 | JGI IMG/M metagenome (GOLD analysis project Ga0222718, IMG submission 165045) | Estuarine water microbial communities from San Francisco Bay, California, United States - C33_27D | ecosystem: Environmental > Aquatic > Marine > Unclassified | place: USA: California... | reverse complement strand
GAACATAGACAATTTTTATGTTTGTAAAACCCAGTTTCTCTAGATGTGTTTTTCCTGAACTCAATAATTCATCAACCAGCTCAGCATTCCACTTTGAAGCAACGATGGTAATTTTTTTATTAACATCAATTTGCTCTGATGAATAGACGAATCCATCTTTACTCATTGCTCAAACCCCGTGACCTCAAGATCAAATCCAGACAAGGATGGATATTTCACTGGCGTTCCGAGTAATTTAATTTGTTTTAATCCCAGCTCTCTGAGAATTTGCGAACCTATGCCCACAGTCTTTGTTTCAGGCTGAACAGATGATTTTGTTCCCATGAGATCGTTCATCACTTCGTCAGCGTCTTGATAATTACCAATTAACAGCAAAACCCCACATTCTTCTTTACCAATTCTTTTGAGGGCTTTCTGAAGATTAAGTCTTTTACCAAATTCTTCAATACCAATTAAGTCATGCAATGTATTAGGAACATGAACTCTAACGAGTGGGGAGTCTGTTGAAGCAAGATCGCCTTTAACAAAAGCTAAATGTAGATTATCAAAGATGCTGTCTCTCCACGCAGACAGCTCAAACTGAATACCGTCAATGTCAACAGATTTTGAGTATTCTAGATGGACTGATTTTTCTTTGAGGGTGCGATAATGGATTAAGTCAGCAATTGTCCCAATTTTCATTTCATGGGTTGAGGCAAATTTCATTAAATCATCTCTTCGAGCCATGCTCCCATCTTCATTCATGATTTCGCATATCACACCAGCTTCTTCCAGACCTGCTAATCTTGCCAAATCACATGCAGCTTCTGTGTGACCTGCACGACTTAAGACTCCTCCTTCAAAGGCCCTTAATGGAAAAATATGGCCTGGTTGAACTATGTCCCCTGCTTTGGCATTCTTTTTCGCTGCTGCAATTATAGTCCTAGCTCTATCTTCAGCAGAGATACCTGTAGAGATTCCTTCAGCAGCCTCAATAGAAACAGTAAATCCAGTTCCATGTTTAGCTCGATTATTATTAGTCATCATCGGGAGATTTAGCAGATCACATTTTTTAGGAGATAAGGGCAAACATACCAAGCCTTTCGCTTTGCTGATCATAAAATTAATTTTTCTATCATCAACAAGCTCAGCAGCACAAACCAGATCACCTTCATTCTCTCTATCTTCATCATCAAGCAAAATTACCATCTTGCCAACCGCGATATCCTGAATGATTTCTTCTGTTGTATTAAATTCCATTTGTCTTATATATAGGTATCAAATGCTTAAAAACAATCAAAGCCTCTTATTGTAGTAAGTTGTTTTGGTATCCTCTTTAAATTTTTCCACACTAACCATCTTTAGTTTCATTGCAGTGTTTATTGTATTAGGAGAATCAACACTAAGTGCATTAATACTTTCTTTGCCTAAAAACATGGGCGCAGTATATAGCACCAACTCATCAAATAAGTTATTAACAATAAATGCATTCAAAGTTTTCTGACCACCTTCTACTAAAATACTAGATATATTTCTGTCTAAGAGATCTTGAAGAAACTCCTTTAGAAAGTTTTTCTTTTTATATTCCAAATACTCAACAGTTTTAGACTTTTTAGCTGATTGCCTAGATCCAACGATAATTTTGGCATTGCCAGAAAAAATTTTACTAACCTTCTTCAACTCTTTGAGGTTACCTAGGATAATTTTTACAGGCTGCTGAATTGCCTCACCTTTTCCTAAACCTAATTCCTTCTTGCTAAGGCGAACTGTCAGCGAAGGGTTATCTTGCTCAGCTGTATTTCTTCCCACCAAGATTCCTTTAACGCCTGATCGAATATGATGAGTATTTTTGCGTGATTCAGAATTAGTGATCCAATTACTTGCTCCGTTTTGAAGGGCAATTTTTCCATCAAGCGACTGAGCGATTTTAAGGATAATGTAGGGGCGAGATTTTATTTGATTAGTAAAAAAAATTCTGTTTAATTCTTTGCACTCATCTTTGAGTAGGCCAACACTTGTATCAATCCCCGCTTTTTTTAGTAATTTAATTCCACGCCCATTAATCATTGGATTAGGGTCAAGAGTTCCGCAGAATAACTTTTTTATTTGATATTTAATTAAAGCATTCGAGCATGGAGGAGTATTTTTTTCAATTGAGCATGGCTCAAGGTTTACATAGACCTTTGATCCTGCAATCAGTTTTAGGGCATCTTTTGAACCAAACTTTTTCTTGCAGTTTTTTATCGCATTTATTTCTGCATGATCTTTGCCATATTCCTTATGCCATCCTTCACCAATTATTTTGTTATTTTTTACAATCACGCATCCAACCATAGGGTTCGGTTGAACTTTGAATTGACCTTTTTTTGCAAGCTCAATGGCTCTAGCCATAAAGTCTAGGTCTTTCATTTTTTCTTTTTTGTTCTTTTTGATTTTTCTTTTGATAAAGAAGATATTTCTTCTGCAAATTCTTTGATGTCTTGAAAATCACGATAAACAGAGGCAAATCTTACATAGGCAACTTGATCAACTCGTTTTAAATTTCGCATCACAATCTCGCCGAGTTGACGCGATGCTATCTCTCTTTCACCTAGCTGACGAATTTCTGTCAAAATACTTCCAAACACTCCATCAACTTCTTCAGCAGACAAGGGCCTTTTTTCAAGAGCTCTGAGCATCCCCGCTTTAAGTTTCACTCCATTAAAAGGTTGCCTTTCCCCATCACTTTTTACAATTCTTGGAAGGGCTAGATCAGCCGTTTCAAAGGTTGTAAACCTTGCATGACAAACTTCACATTCTCTTCTTCTTCTAATTTGTGAGCCATCACCAACAAGTCTTGAATCAATTACTTTAGTATCTTGAGCCTGACAAAATGGACAAAACATAGTTATTTATATACTGGGAACCTGTTACACATTTCAACAACTTTATCTTTAATTAAATTAATTTTATCTTCATTTTCGTGATCAAGAACAATATCACATATCCAGTTGCTTAATATTTCTACTTCCGTAACTCCAAAGCCTCTTGTTGTTATGGCTGGCGTTCCTAAACGGATGCCTGAGGTTACAAAAGGTGATTGGGGGTCGTTGGGAACTGCATTTTTGTTTGTTGTTATATTTGCCTGTCCTAAAGAAGCCTCACAATCTTTGCCTGTTATCCCTTTGCTTATCAAATCCATTAAGACGATATGATTATCAGTTTTACCAGTGACTACATCTATGCCTCGACTTTGAATTACTTCACACATCAACTTTGCATTATCGATGACTCGCTGAGTATATGCTTTGAATTCTGGCTCTAGTGCTTCTTTAAAACACACAGCTTTTGCAGCTATAACATGCATCAGTGGGCCTCCTTGAGAACCCGGAAATACAGCAGAATTTAATTTCTTTTCAAGCGTTTCATTTGATTTAGCAATAATAATTCCTGATCTTGGGCCTCTGAGTGTTTTATGGGTTGTCGATGTGACTACATCAGCATATGGAACTGGTGAAGGATATAATCCTGCGGCCACAAGTCCAGAAACATGAGCCATATCAACCAGAAGATAAGCACCTACTTCATCTGCAATATCTCGAAAAATCTTCCAGTTAATCGTGCCTGAAAAAGCTGAAAAGCCGGCAATAATCATTTTGGGATTATGCACTTTTGCTAAATCTCTTACATGATCATAATCAATATCGTGCGTTTCAGGATGAAGGCCATATTGATATGCGGTATAGTTTTTACCAGAAAAATTAACCCTTGCACCGTGGGTTAAATGACCGCCTTGATCAAGACTCATTCCCAGGATGGTATCATTTGGTTCAAGCATAGCTAGAAAAGCTGCAGCATTTGCGGAGGAACCTGAATGAGGTTGAACATTTGCATAATCAGCCTTAAATAGCTCTTTGGCTCTTTGAATTGCAAGATTTTCAGCTATGTCTACATATTCGCAACCACCGTAGTATCTCTTTTGGGGATAACCTTCTGCATACTTATTGGTTAAAAGACCACCTTGAGCTTCCATAACTCTTTTGCTGGCATAATTTTCAGAAGCTATTAGTTCTATATGTTCTTCTTGACGCTTAGATTCTTGGTTAAGCGCATGCCAGAGTTCAGTATCATATTTTTCAATTGCCTGTGAATTAGAAAAAATTGAATCAGCTTGAGATCCCATCTATTACTCCAAATGTATTGTTAATTAATGTTAATTAAAAGTTAGAAATGCTTATTCTAAATTATCTATGGCTTCTTGTGGGAAAAAGGGCGCGTTCTTTTGGGGAAAGTTGCTTTACAAATTTTACAACTAAGTCCATGGCAATGCTGAGCCTGGCAAAACTCTCTTCCCCAGAAAATAATTTGCAGGTGAAGTTTGTTCCATGAATCTTTTGGAAAAATTTTTTTTAAATCCTGTTCAGTTTGTTTTACATTTCTTCCTTTTGTTAGACCCCATCTTTGTGCAAGTCGATGAATATGAGTATCTACCGGGAATGCTGGATGACCGAACCCTTGACTAATAACAACTGAAGCTGTTTTGTGCCCAACCCCTGGAAGTTTTTCTAGCGCCTTGATATCCCCAGGAACTTCTCCGTTATGTGTATTACACAAAATATTAGATAGAGCATGTATAGCTTTCGATTTTTGGGGTCCCAAACCGCATGGTTTGATAATTTTATATATTTCCTCTGGACTTTTGGTGCGCATATCCGTCGGATTATCTGCAAGTTGAAAAAGTTTTGGAGTTATCTTGTTCACCCTTTCATCAGTGCATTGAGCTGACAATAAGACTGCAATTAATAGTGTGAAATTATCTTGATGATCTAATGGTACAGGAGTCTCAGGATAATATTTCTCCAAAATTTCTTGCACAATAGAAGCTCGATCTACTTTTTTCATCTATGAAACAGCAACATTAGTTTTTTATTTTTTCTTATAACTCAAATTCTTGAACATTAGCTAGGCTTATAATTATTGATTTGGCTAGTCAAGACCTTTAACATCTTTACATAAAGTTTTAATTATAAAAACCATCAAGAGTTAATTTACTACAAATCTAATGCAAGACTACAGCACAGAAAATTCTTTCGATCTTACTTTGTCTGAAGAGCAACAAATGACCTGGGATATGCTAAGAAAATTTGCCGAAACTGAACTGCGACCTCAAGCTAGAAAAACTGAGAATGATGGAAGACCTAGCGATGAACTGCTTGAGAAAATTAAATCTTTAGATCTTATTTCCCTTATTATCCCTGAGGAATATGGCGGTATGGGGTTAAAACAAGATTCAGTATCAAATGCTTTGGCCCTTGAGGCGCTTGCATACGGCGATCTTTCGCTGGCAATGTCTGTGTCTGTTCCTTTGCTGACTGCTCAAATTATTGCAGAGCATGGAAGTGAGAAACAGAAAGCTGAACTTTTGCCTGCGCTTGCTAGTGGATCAATTTTTCATGTCGGACTAGGTATTAACAATGCGTCACTTGCAACTGATCCCTATCAATCTAGTGTTCTTACAGAGGAGAGTGGCAAAGAAATTATTCTCAATGGATCCAAAACTGGGATAGCTTTTGCAGATGAAGCTAAAACTTTTTTGATTTCTGCATCCAATCAATCAGGCGAATGCAATTTATATTTTATTAACAAAGACCAAGAGGGAGTCGAGCTTGAAGCAAAAGAGTTTATGGGTCTAAAGGGTGCGCCTTTATCACAAATTAATTTATCTAATTGCAAGATTGATGCTTCGCAAAAACTTGGTGGACATAATTACTCCCTGAACTATCCATCACTAGTAGATTCATCACGAATTGGCATGTCAGCTTTAGCGCTAGGAGTCTGCCAGGCTGTTCTAGATTATGTTGTTCCATACACAAATGAGAGGGTGGCGTTTGATGAGCCCATTTCAAACAGGCAGTCGGTAGCATTTATGATTGCTGATATGGCTATTGAAACTGAGGCCTTAAGGCTCATGGTTTACAAATCTTCCGCTTTAAAGGATTTAGGGGAAGATTTTCATAAGCAGGCATCACTGACATATCGATTTGCTGCTCATCATGGGATGAAAATAGGAACTGATGGCGTCCAATTACTTGGGGGTCATGGTTTTACTCACGAACATCCAGTCGAGCTTTGGTACAGAAATTTAAGAGCCATTGGTATCTTTGAAGGAGGCGCAGGAGTTTAAAAATGATACATCCATTATTACCAAATCAATTACAAAAAACCCAAGAAACCATGAGGATGGCGGCAGAATTTATTCTGCGTCCTATTTCTAGGAAGTATGACAAGGCAGAGCATGAACCACCCCTAGAAATGGAACAACTTAATCAAGCTGCTGCAGCTCAAAAAAAAGAATCTGGAATGGGTGATGATTCTGTAAAGTCTATGGATTTAGGCGGAAGAAGTCTTTGGGCTGTTATTTCTTTAGAGCAGATGTGTTGGGGCGATGTCGGACTATTTTTAGCGAGACCAGGAACCGGTCTGGGAAATGCTGCCATCATGGCAGTGGGTGATAAGGATCAAAAAGCTTTATGGGGAAAAAGATGGGCTGCAATGGCAATAACAGAACCTGCTGCAGGCTCAGATTCAAAAAATATTTCGACCACAGCTGTCTTAGAAGGTGATGAGTGGGTTTTAAATGGAGAAAAGATCTATGTCACTGATGGAGATCGATGTGATTGTGTTGTTGTTTGGGCAACTTTAGACAAAGATATGGGGAAAACAGCAATCAGGTCATTTATTGTTGAAAAAGGTACATCAGGATTTACGGTTGCGAGGCTTGAAAAAAAATTAGGCATCAGAGCCTCCGATACTGCAACTTTGATTTTTGATAATTGCAGAATTCCTCGTGAAAATTTGCTTGGTGGTAAAGAAGAGATTGAGACTGATATTAATGCGGCTAAAAAATCATTTGGTGGCGCTATGCAAACTTTTGATAACACCCGACCCATGGTTGCTGGCATGGCAATTGGCTTAGGTCAAGCTGCATTAGACATGACAAGGGCATTATTGGCTGAAGAGGGCTATGTGGATAATTTTGGGGGATCCATGCATCAACAAACAGCTATTCAACATGAATTAGAAATGCTTGAAGCTGAGTTAGAGGCTGCAAGATTGCTAGTTTATAAATCAGCATGGATGATGGACAAAAAAATGCCAAATTCTAAAGAAGCTTCTATGGGCAAAGCTAAAGCTGGAAGAATTGGTAACAAGATCTCCTTAAAATGTGTTGAAATATGCTCCATGCAGGGATTTTCAGAAGATCATTTGCTTGAGAAGTTCTCCCGCGACTCAAAAATTTTAGATATTTTTGAAGGGACCCAGCAAATTCAGCAATTAATTGTTGCGAGACAGGTTTTGGGCAAAAGCTCAGTTGATTTAAAATAACCAGAAGTTATCACTTTCATAATAAAATTTATATATCTATTTGCTTGCCGAAAGCATTGCATTGGTTAGTTCATAGGGTATATCATTGGATTATAAGTTCTATTTAATCAACTTAAGGGGGAGATTATGAACAGATTTCTATGCGCCTTTGCGCTCACTATTACTTTTAGTTTTAACGGACTGGTATCTGCTCAAGAGCCAACAATTGAAGAGGTTGTTGTTACCGTAACAAAAAAAGCTGAATCAACTCAAGACCTAGCATTATCAATCACTGCTTTTACAGATGATGATGTTGAAGCAAGACAGATTGTAGATGTGCAGAGCTTGTCACAAAACATTCCAGGTTTTGTCCATTCAAAAGCTATTGGAAGTGGCGCAACATATGCAATGAGGGGATATGGAAGTTTTGGTATTGGAGCAGCGACTATTAGCTCATTTGTTACCTCTTCTAATGGACATAGCATGAGCAATGGCTCACTTTCGGATATTGGATTCTTTGACATTGATTCATTAGAGGTTCTTAAAGGCCCTCAAGGAACACTGTATGGTAGAAATGCTGTTGGCGGTGTTATTAACTACGTAACATCAAGACCAACCGATGAAGCTGGCGGCTATGTAAAAATGAAACTAGGTGACTATGATAGCAGCGAAGTTAGAGCTGCAATCAACCTACCGCTATCTGATAATCTTCGCTCAAGACTTGCAGTCGTGTCATTTGTTAGAGATGGTTGGGTTGAGAATCTTCACACCGGCAATACTGTAGATGATAGAAATCAATTAGCTGCTAGGTTTTCTTTAGATTGGGATATGTCCTCCTCAGAGACATTAGAGTTAACTTATGAAGTTCAAAAAGGTGACGATACTAGATATAACATTGGTCAGATTCATTGTGATAAAGACCCTTTAATGGGTTGTAATCCCTACACACTTGGGGCCATGGGTCAGCCTGCTCATAAAGCGGGAATATTTACTGGTGTCTTTGGTTTACTGGCTAATATCGTGCCCAACGCAAGTTTTGATCCCTATGTAGGCGCCCTCATTCCTACATCAATAGATGAAAGGAATCACAACATAGATCCAAAACATGAGCAAACTTTCGAATTTACTACTTTGCAATATACCAATGAGATGGAAAACGGAACTTTTATTGCTAAAGGTTCCTATGGCACAAGAGATTATTACCATCATCAAGATAATGAATATGGCGTAGCCTCAGCAGCAGGATTGCCAGGCACATTAGGGGCTTTAGGGCTTCCTCCGATAGGTTTTGATGCAACTTTTTATGGCTTTTCAGAATTTGTAACTCATGATCGTCAGTATGATTTTTCTTCAGCTAAAGGCTTTTCTAGGCAGTTTGAGCTTTCATATATTTCTGATTTAGATGGCCCATTTAATTATGTGATTGGCTATTACGATTATCATGCAAAAGCTGATAATAACTATCTGATCCAATCTGCTGCTTTACAAATGATGGCTGATGTTGGCAGACATCCCTATAATGATCTTGTTTTTGGTCCGACCCTTGCAGGCTTAACTGCTGCAGGAGTTCCTGGACTACCTGCTGACTTTACTGGATATGGAGGTGTTGGGTTCTATACGGATTTATCCCTTGGTTTAGCTGCTGGTGTCCCCCTTCCTAGCTTATTGGTTCAGCTCGCTCAACTACCAAAGTATACTCTGCCAAAGGAAATGCAGGGCTATTTTCAAGACTCACACAATGTAACTGAATCAGAAGCTCTTTTTGGAGAACTTTATTTTGATCTTAGTGAAGCGACAAAACTTACTATCGGATTTAGGTATGATGATTTTTATAACTTTGATAGTCAATTCAGCGCCTTGGGCGATAGTGGTGGCGGAGCAAGAGTGTTTAGAGAGAATGTGACAGGCTCATATCCTGATTATGTTCGTTATCCTGGTATTTTACTTCCCAACTCTAGTGATAACCTATCAGGAAAAATTGCTTTGCAACATTACATTAATGACGATGTAATGGTTTACACCAGTTATACAACAGCTACCAAAGCTGGAGGCTCAAATCCAAATGAAACAGCAACATTAGATCCATACAAACCTGAAGATGTTGCATATTTTGAACTTGGAACTAAAGGACTATGGATGGATGGTAGATTGCTTGCAAATCTTACATATTTCAATGGTGAACACTCAGATATGATTATTTCTGCGATTACAGATGCTTCATCGAGAAACGTAAATTTTGATGCTGTAAATGAAGGGTTTGAAGGTGAATTATCTTATCTACTCACGCCAACTCTCAGGGTTGATTTCAACTTTCTTGAGGTCACAGCTGAGGTAGATGGCATAGCCATGTTAGTAGATCCATTAAATATTAACAATGGAACAATGAGAGTTCCAAGTCCCGTAACTGGCAACATGGTTGATATTGTTCCAGGAACTCAAGGCTTGATGAATGTTGGTTGGACTGATGCCGGACCTATCTTTAAGTTTGCAGGTTATGCTTGTAATTCACCATTCTTTAATCCTCTAGGAGGCCCCGAAGACCAGTGTACAAATGCTATGCCCCAGGATGTTGGTGGTAATACACTACCAGGTGCACCAGGAACTTCATACAACTTAGCTGTGACAAAAACAGTTTTTACAAGTTCAGGTGTGTATGATTTCAGAATTCAACACTCCTATATGGGTGAAAGAGAATCAGATATTTATAATAGCTCTCACTTACTAGTGCCTGAATCTGAGTTCACAGATATAAACGTTACTTATAATCCATTCGATGGAGATTGGTATGTAGGCTTTTGGGTTAAAAATCTTGAAGACGATAGATCTTTGGAGGGAATCTACAAAGCTTCTAATCTTCAAGGGGGCTCTAAGTTTGCTAACTATAACGACCCTAGAACCATGGGAATAAGTTTTGGAATGGAATTCTAAATTTTAAAATTTTAGATACAATGAAGGCCCAGATTTTATCTGGGCTTTTTTTATATGAACATTTTAGGCAAACAATTTTTTAGAGTCCTATCCAAACTTCAGGAGAGTTTCCTGATTGAAAATCGTGAAAATAAAAAGATGCTGGATGTTTATATCAAGTATGTAGAGGGCTCTGCTAGCAATGAGGAATTGGATTTCGCAAATGAACAACTCAAGCAAGTTTTAAAAAATTTAGGTTTAGGTATTTTAATTATTCTGCCATTTAGTCCAATTACACTACCTTATATTTTTTCAAAGGCAAAAGAGCTGAATATTGACCTAATACCAAATTGGTATAAGTCTTTAAGTAACGATGATGATCGTTTAGAATGAGATTCTAATAGATTTTTATTGACACATTATATGCCAATATATATCTTTAGCTTTTATATAAATTTGGAGAACAAATATGAAAACAGCAGTGATCGTAGATAGTGTTAGAACTGGTCTTGCAAAATCGCATAGGGGTGGTTTTAATATGACTCGTCCTGATGATATGTTGGCGCACATCATTAATGGCATGCTAGATAGAAACCCTAATCTGCCCCCAGAAATGGTTGAGGATGTCATTATGGGTTGCGGGAATCCTGAGGGTGCAATGGGTCATAATATTGGAAGAAATGCAGCGGTTCTCTCAAATTTACCGCTGACTGTTGGAGGCACAACTGTGAATAGGTACTGTTCTTCTGGACTCCAATCTATTTCAATGGCTGCAAGTCAGATTATGGCTGGTTGTTATGACACCGTTATAGCTGGTGGGGTTGAACAAATTACTATGCTATCTGGCAAGCAAAATATGGATGGTTTTGTTAATGAAAAGTTAGCAGAAAGTCACCCGGGCATTTATCACCCCATGGGAATTACCGCTGAATGTGTTGCTAACAGATATAACGTTTCAAGAGAAACTCAAGATGAGATAGCTTTTGAAAGTCAAACAAGAACTGCGGCCGCTCAAGAAGCAGGTAAATTCGTTGATGAGATCATTTCCATGGATACAAAGATGATGCTCATGAACAAAGAGACGGGCGAATCTAAAGAAGTTGATTACACCGTTGATAAAGATGAATGCAATAGACCTGGCACAACTTTAGAGGGGTTGGCGGCACTTAAGCCAGTATTTGATCCTGAGAATGGATCAGTTACTGCAGGTAATTCATCTCAGCTTTCAGATGGTGCCTCAGTAACGCTTGTTATGAGTGAAGAAAAAGCTCTTGAATTAGGCTTAAAACCAATGGCTTATTTTAGAGGGTTTACAACCATGGGTTGTGAACCAGATGAAATGGGAATTGGGCCAGTATTTTCTGTGCCTAAGCTTTTAAAATCTCACAACATGAGTGTCGATGATATTGACCTATGGGAGCTTAACGAGGCTTTTGCAGTGCAAGTTGCATACTGCCGTGATCAACTAGGCATCCCAATGGACAAACTTAATGTAAATGGTGGCTCAATTTCAATTGGACATCCATTTGGTATGACAGGATCTAGACAGGTCGGGCACATTGTCCGTGAGCTGAATAATCAAGATAAACAGTTTGGTATCGTAACTATGTGCGTTGGCGGCGGAATGGGCGCAACTGGTTTATTCGAAAGATACCCAAGTTAATATAAATTCAGAATTTTCAATTATTAAGAAGTACCTATCCGGCATAGGTACCTCTTATTTATCAGCTAATGGCATCAAGCTTTCCATTGGTGACGACTGCGCAGTTATCGCAGCCAATTCAAAGTTACTTATCAGCACAGATACCTCTGTATCTGGTGTGCATTTTTTAAAATCTATGCCCCCTGAATCCATTGCATACAGATCTGTTGCAACTGCTCTAAGCGATATAGCAGCAATGGGTGGCAGCCCTCTTGGTTTTAATCTTTCTTTGGTAATGCCAAGCTTTAATGCAGATTGGATGAAAGCCTTTAGAAAGGGGCTGCAAAAAGTTTCCAAGGAGTTTAAGTTCCCACTTCTTGGGGGCGATCTCGTGAAAGGTCCTTTGCAAATAAGCGTTACGGTGTTGGGTAAGCCGGGAAAAAAAATATTATTAAGATCAAATGCACAGTCTGGCGATATTTTATGTTTATCTGATGCCATAGGGTATGGATATATCGGTTTTCAAGAATATAAGAAAAGTGGTTTAGTAAATAATAAAACTAAACCTTATTTATTTCCTTCTGCTCAAATAAACTATGGAAGAGCTATTTCTAACCTTGCATCTTCTGCCATTGATATTTCCGATGGGATCATTCAGGATCTATCTCATCTCATTTCAAGCTCAGGAGTTGGCTGCGACCTAGATTTAGCTAAAGTGCCTTTGGCTACAAAACAATATGTTAAGCAATGCTTAGAATTTGGAGATGACTATCAGCTTCTCTACACAGTACCTCCAAAAAAATTATTAGCACTCCAAGCCACTCTAAAGTCCTGCAATAAAAAATGTCATACTATTGGTATTATGGGCGGAAAAAGACTAACAATCTCAAATAATAATATTGGCTTACTCAAAGGCTGGGATCATTTTCAGTAAAATGAATTTCCCAAATTTAAAACAACCTTCTCATCTTTTTGCTACATGGTTTGGTGTGGGTTTAATTAGACCAGCACCAGGCACCTGGGGAAGTCTAGCCGCTTTACTTATTTGGTATTTTGCAGATTTCTTGCACTCGTCTATACATATTATCTTGCCAGTTTTTATCTTATTTTCTTGGTTAATATGCTCTCAAGCATCGCAAGACAGTGACTCCAAAGATCATTCATCAATTGTAATTGATGAGGTGGCGGGAATGCTCGTAGCTTTGTCTTTTGTTCCTTATGAAGTCTTCGCCATCATAGGTACTTTTTTGCTCTTTAGATTGTTTGATATTTGGAAGCCATGGCCAATTTCTTTGGCAGATCAAAATGTTAAAGGTGGCCTTGGTATTCTTCTTGATGATTTAATAGCAGGATTGTTTGCTGGTGGTATAATTTACGCAATTTTTCTCTTACCTTAAATCAATTGAATAGCTGTAAATTTGTATCTGAATCAGAACTACCAACTAAGTTTGGTGACTTCACCATTTCAGCCTTTGAAGAGCCTAATGGGAAGGACCACATAGCATTAACCATTGGCGATATTCAAAAACAAGATGCAGTTATGTGCAGAGTTCATTCTGAATGCTTAACCGGAGATGCATTGCATAGTCTTAGATGCGATTGTGGACCTCAATTACAAGCAGCACTTCAAATGTTAGCTCAAAATAAATCAGGCATTCTCTTGTATTTAAGACAAGAGGGCAGAGGCATTGGCCTAGTCAATAAAATTAGAGCATATGCTTTGCAAGATCAAGGCCATGACACAGTAGAAGCTAATGAATTATTGGGTTTTGATGCCGATTTAAGAGAATATAATATCTGTTTAGACATACTTCAGCATTTCAAAATTTCCTCAGTCAACCTTTTAACGAATAATCCAAAAAAAGTAGACGCTTTAGAAGAGGTTGGGATCACGGTTGTTAAAAGGACATCTCTTCATGAGGGTGCAAATGAAAAGAATAAAATTTATCTGGATACCAAAAGAGATAAAATGGGGCACTTAAGATAAGCAGTCTTCTACTTTTGTAAGAATCCCTTTTGTATCAAGACCTGTCATCTCAAGCATTTCATTTCGGCTTGCGTGCTCAACAAATTTATCTGGAATTCCGCATATGATAATTTGCTGTTTCATTTTATTTTCCTGAGCCCATTCACTCACTGCTGACCCAGCGCCACCGGAAATGGCTCCATCCTCAATAGTGATAATAGCTTTTTTGCCATTTGCGTGCTCAGCCATTAATTCTTTATCCAATGGCTTAACAAATCGCATATCTAATAGAGTGGCATTTAGTTCTTGGGCAACTTCTTCTGCAGTTTTTATTAAGGCTCCAAAATTCATCACGAGCATGTCTGAATCTTGCTCGTTAATTACTCTACCTTTACCAACTTCAACAGGATTTAATTCAAGTTCTATAGTGGCGTTAATCCCGCCACCTCTGGGGTATCTTACAGCAGCTGGGCCATGATAAATAAAGGCAGTAGTCAATAATTTTCTTGCCTCGTTTTCATCTGCAGGGACTGCAATCATAATGTTAGGAATGCATCTAAGATATGTGAGGTCATAGTTTCCAGAATGAGTCGGACCATCCTCACCCACCAATCCCGCTCGATCAATTGCAAAAAGCACATTTAGATTTTGTAAAGCTACATCATGGATTAATTGATCATAAGCTCTTTGCAGAAAAGTTGAATAGATCGCAACAACAGGTTTTTTCTTTTCACAAGCCATGCCAGCAGCAAGAGTCACAGCATGTTGTTCGGCGATAGCAACATCAAAAAATCTTTCTGGAAACTCTTTGCTAAAATCAACAAGCCCTGAGCCTTCACGCATGGCAGGAGTTATTGCTATCAAATCTTTATCTTTTGTAGCCATATCAACAATCCATTGCCCAAAAACATCTTGATATTTAGGCCCATTTTTTTTGTGAGTTGCATCTAATGGTTTTATTTTTCCAATTGCATGGAAACCAATTCTGTCTGCTTCAGCAGGGTCTAATCCGGCTCCTTTTTTTGTAATCACATGTAAAAATTGAGGACCCTCAAAGTCCTTTAAATTTCCTATAACTGATATCAACTCATTAATATCATGACCATCTATTGGACCGATATAATTTAAACCCAGTTCTTCAAAGATACTGCCAGGTGCCACCATAGCTTTCATTTGAGTTTCTACTTTTCTTGCAATGTGATGTGCTTGAGGTAGATTTTCTAAAAAACTTTTCCCACTTTTCCTTATTCCCTTATAAACTTTTGATGCCCAAATTCTTGAGAAATAATTATTTAATCCGCCTACATTTTCTGAGATGGACATATCATTATCATTAAGAATAATTAACATGTTTGGCTTTATATGACCCGCATGAGCCAAGCCCTCAAATGCCATTCCCGCTGTCATAGCTCCATCACCAATAACAGCAACTACTTTTTTGTTTGTATCATTATTTGCAATTGCCATTCCAAGCGCGGCACTGATGGAAGTGCTTGAGTGACCAACCCCAAAAGCATCATATGCACTCTCCTCTCGGCTTGGGAATGGGGCTAACCCATCTTTATGACGAATGGAGGTGAGAGTGTCTTTTCTTCCAGTTAGAATTTTATGAGGATAGGCTTGATGACCTACATCCCAAACTATTTTGTCATCGGGAGTATTGTAGAGGTACTGCAATACAACCGTTAGCTCTACCACTCCCAAACCACCACCAAGATGACCGCCGCTTTGACCAACGCTGTAAAGCATGTGGCCACGCACATCATCAGCCAATGACTTGAGTTCTATAGATGTTAGGTTTTTAATATCTTCGGGCAGATTTACCTTATCTAACACTGGTGTTTTGGGAGGACTTGATGGAATTTCAGAGAATATTTTCATCTTAACTTTCTCTTTTAACCATAAATTCAGCTAATTCAAGTAGGGTCACAACCTCATTATTATCAAAGGAGTCTTCTAGTTTAGAAATGCATGCATTTGATAGAGCATGGGCTTGAGCTATGGATTCCCGTTTACCATAAGCGCTTACATAAGTTAATTTTTTATTTATCAAGTCTGATTGATTGCTTTTACCTAGGACAATTGAATCACTGGAGGCCTCCAACACATCATCCATAATCTGGAAGGCAAGACCAAGATCTTTGCCAACCTTCTCTAAGATCATTAGTTGATTTTTTTGCTTTTCATTGCCTAGGTGCGGCATAGTCATTGCTACTTGAATTAACTTTCCAGTTTTCAGTTCATGAATTTTTTTAATATCATTGTATTCATTTTTTTCAGCATCTAAGTCATATTGCTGCCCTAGAATCATGCCTTCATGCCCGCATGCATTTGCAATAGATTTGATTGAGCTAATCTTTTGTGCCTGTGTGATCTCAAGCGATGTCACAATCGTTTCATAAGCTAAAGCTTGAAGTGCATCGCCAGCTAAAATAGCTGTAGCTTCATTGTATTGAATGTGATTGGAGGCTTGGCCTCTTCTCATATCATCATTGTCCATTGAGGGTAAATCATCGTGAATTAAAGAATAGGTGTGCATAAGCTCAATGCTGGCAGCCATATCAATTAGTGCTGAATTAGAAATTTCTTTATTTAGTTTTCCAGAAGCAAAAACTAATCCAGCTCTGATGCATTTGCTATCTGCTAGAGCTGAATATCGCATGGAAGAAACTATCTTATTGTCATCTGGAAGGAGGGCATCTATTTTATTCAACACCTTCTCTTTGCATTCAGATAGAAAGCTTAAAGACATAAAACTAATCTTAGCTATCCAGGTCTACTGTATCGCCACTTTCTAAAAGTTTTTTTACTTTTAACTCAGCTGAAGACAGCTGCTTCTGACATTCTTTTACTAAACCAATCCCTTCTTCAAACGATTTAACGCTATCCTCCAAGCTGATATCACCATCTTCAAGCTTAGCAACAATTTGCTCAAGTTTTTTTAGAGATGATTCAAAATTTACTGTGTCTTTTTTGGTCATGCCTTATTGTAACTTATGATTTTTTTTTCATCACTTAACTTGCAGTCTTAAATAGACCAAATCTAGTTTGAAGCCACGCTTTGATCCTGGATGGGAGTATCAGTGCGGCCGGAGTAAAAATTAAAGTTAACACTGTGCTGAATGATAGACCAAACACAATAGAAGACGCTAATAACGTCCACCACTCCACAACACGGCTACCAATCAATATTTCTCTTGATATCACATCAATACTGACACCCACAGCAAGCGGAAGAAGGCCGAAGATGGTTGTAGTGGTAGTTAGCAGAATTGGCCTAAGTCTTTGCTTACAAGCTTTCATAATAACTTCTTCTTTTGAAAGATTTGGGAATTCTCCGACTAATCTATTAAAAGTATCAATAAGAACAATATTGTTATTTACCACTATTCCTGACAATGCAACTATTGCTATTCCATTCATCGTGGTACTAAATGGTTTGCCCATGATCATTAAGCCTATCAAAACACCTACTATCGACATAAATACTGCGCTTAGCACAAGAAAAGATTGATAAAAGCTATTAAATTGAGTCACTAGCAAGATTAGCATGAGCGCTAGAGCAGTTACTGCTGCGCCGCTTAGGAATGCCGTGACTTCTTCGGTTTCTTCTTGTTGGCCTCTAAATTGAGTTGTAATATCAGAGCCAAAGTCCTGAGCTTTTAGCCAAGCTCCAATTTCTTTTACTTTATCAGATTCAAGATATCCAGCTTCAGTGGCCATTCCAATCTCATGGAAAAACTTACCATTCCTTCTTACAACAGATTGACGATTTTGAGTGGGCACGAGTTTTATAAAGGTACTGATTGGAATAAGGCCATTAATTGAATTGATCTTAAGATCTTTTATGCCACTTAATGATCTTAACTCTTTATCAAACCTAGCTCTGATTTCAATCTCATCCTTGGAATCATCTGGCCTATACTCTCCAACTTTGAAACCATTGGTTAGCATCTGCACCAATGCACCAATATCCATCATGCTCACGCCAAGTTGCGCCGCTTTTTGTTTATCCACCTCAACTTTCCATTCAATTAATGGATGAGGTAATGTAGTGCCTATATTGGTCAGTCCGTTAACATCTTCTTGTAAGTATTGTTCAATGCTTTGAGTTACTTTTGCAACTTGATCTTCATTATTTCCAAAAATACCCAGTTCTATTGGGGAGGAGAAACTAGGGCCTCCCTCTTCAGGAGTAATTTCAACGATGACTCCTGGTAAGTTTGATACAGCTGCTTGTGCATTTTTAATAATCTCAGTTCCAGTTAATTCTCCAGTGGTTATGCCCACTTCAAGAAAGCCTCTTGACATGGTATCTCCTCCAGAGTTAAACCATTGCGAGCCTGTTGTGAGGTATAAATTTTCAATTCCGCGTACTTCAGATAAAGAAGACTCTACTCTTTCCATAATCTCTTTGGATTCAAGTGCTGAAAAGTTTCCTCGTGCTCTAATATTTATCTCTGCAGCAAAAGGATTCACTTCAGCAAAATAAATGGTTCCTTTGCCGAAGTTTCCATACATGGCATACCCAAAGAACCAAAGAAGCATAAGTACAGCTATTAGAGTCTCACCAGGATTTTTAATAAATGTTTTAAGCCATTTTCCGTAAAAAGTAGAAATCTTATCAAATACAATTTCACCCGTTTTTTCATTTTCACCAGATACAAGAGTCGATTTTCTTTGTCCGAATATTGAACCTATAACAGGAGTTACAATCATTGCGTATACTAGGGAAGCAGTCAAAACAATAAAAACTGTTACAGGAAGATAGCGCATAAATTGCCCTGTGAAGCCTGGCCAAAAAATTAAGGGTATAAAAGCAGCAATGGTAGTGGCTGTTGATGAGAGGATCGGATAAAACATTCTTTTAGAAGCCATTCGATATGCTTCCAATCTATTCAAACCTTCAGAAATCTTTCTGTCCGCATATTCTGTTACCACTATTGATCCATCGATCAGCATTCCTAAACCAAGGAGAAGACCCATCATGACTAAAAAATTAAATTCAATTCCTGCGACCTTTAAGATAATAAAGGTTAATAAAAAACAAAAAGGAATCGAAAGGCCGACCAGCATCCCAACTCTCACACCCATGCTTGCAATGACTAGAACCATCACTAAGAAAATGGCTGTAATAATATTCCCCTCAAGCTCAGAAATCATCATTTCTGCCCAGACAGTCTCATCATTAGTTTTGACTATTGAAAGATTAGGGGGCAAGGTTTCTTGGAAATCAGATACTACTTTTAAAATCTTAGTTTTTGCATCAATTGCATTTGCACCAACTCTTATTCTGATTTCAAGAGTTATGGCATCCTTGCCATTTACCTTAGCAAAAGAAGAATAATCTTTAAAAGTTCTCTTTATTTCTCCAATATCACTTAAGGTTACAACTGCATCGCGAGTGACTTTGATGGGAATGTTATACACATCCTCTGCTGTTTCAAAAATACCGGGAACTTCAATATTAAATTTACCTGAACCTGTATCTTGAGCACCACCTGGAATAATTAAGTTGTTACTTGAAATAGCGTTATACAGTTGATTTAGAGCAATTCCATAGGTTTCCATTTTGGACTTGTCTATGATCCCTACAAGAACTTCTTGAGGAACTCCCTCAAGATCTGCTGCAAGGACTTCGCTGATAGATTCCAATTTATCTTGCAATTCTCTTGCAATAAATACTTTTTGTCTCAAGGATGCAGATCCAATAAGACTTAAATTCATCACTGGGAACATAGCAAAAGAATATTCTCTTATTTGAGGATCTTCCGCTTCTCTTGGGAGTTCAAATTTAACTTCTTCTACTGCTTGTTTGATATCTCTTAGAGCAGTATCTATGCTATAGCCAACCTCAAACTCTGCAACAATTCGTGCATAACTTAACCTTGCTGATGAAGATAGCTCCTTTACGCCAGGAACGCTTCTAATTCTAGTTTCCAATGGTCTTGCAATCAGTCTTGAGGCGTCTTCTGGAGAAGCTCCGTCTAAAAATACTTCCACGCTAACAAGAGGTAATTGGATGTTTGGATCAGCAGCCACGCCAAGAGCAGATCGAGCGACTGAACCTGCAATAATAACAAGCAGAGCTAAGGCAAGAGTAGTTCTTGCTTTTGACAAAGCAAAATCTACAATTTTAATCATACATCAGTCAGGAAAGTTGTTTGCACCTTCTCGCCATTTTTGACAAACCCTTGACCAAGCACAATGAGCTTTGAAAGGTTCGGAATTCCTGTAACCCATATCCCATCATTCGTATCTTCGATAATCGTGATTGGTAAAAATACAACTTCATCGTTATTATCAACAACTCTGACACCAAGGTCACCTTCGTCTGATAACAGTAAAATTGATGGCGATATTTTATTGGCAAGAACCTTGTTAGTTAGAATGGTCATTGTTCCAGTAATTCCATCTCTTATTTTGCCGCTAGCATTGGAGACTTTAGCTTCAACCCTAAAGGTGCGAGTTGAGGCTGATGCACTTTTTGATACAAAAGTTAATTTACTCTTGATCAATTCACCTGTAACAAGTTTAATTTTAACATTCTGATTGCTAATGACTTTTTTTATTTCAGTTTCAGGAACCTCAGCAACAAAAGTAATTGGATCTAATTCAATGATTACTGCGCATGTTTGGCCTTTGCTTATATAATTTCCAGGCTTAACAATTCTTTCAATATACCCTTTAAACGGAGCTTTAACTTCTGTTCTGTTAAGCTCTACGACACCCAGCCTACAGAGTACTTGGTCTTTTTCTACCCAATCACCTTGCAAGACATTATTTGGCATAACTTCCCCGGAGGTCTTTGCTAATATATTCACTCTTTTCTCAGAAGTAGCCGAAGAATTTAATTTAATTGAAGGTGAAAAGAACTCTGA
>Ga0222718_10001669_pt1 | contig 20743 bp, 5 predicted proteins | sample C33_27DmetaG_FD_165045 | JGI IMG/M metagenome (GOLD analysis project Ga0222718, IMG submission 165045) | Estuarine water microbial communities from San Francisco Bay, California, United States - C33_27D | ecosystem: Environmental > Aquatic > Marine > Unclassified | place: USA: California... | reverse complement strand
CGCACATTTCCTAACACATAAATACCGTTGTAATTACAATGGCCACAACAGATAGACAGAACAGATTATTAGTAGCGGAAGATTGGAGGAAGATCTACCAGGCTTTCCAACAGGCCGACTTCAAATCATACGATTTCGAGACCTTGAGAAGGACCATGGTTGCCTATCTCAAGGAGAACTACCCGGATGACTTCAACGATTTCGTTGAGAGTTCTGAGTACGTGGCACTGATAGATCTTATTGCTTACATTTCACAAGCACTTTCATTCAGGGTTGACCTGAACGCCAGGGAGAACTTCCTGGAGACAGCAGAGAGAAGGAACAGTGTTCTAAGATTGGCGAGGTTGATCAACTACAACGCCAAGAGGAATCAACCGGCAACGGGAATGTTGAAGATAGATTCAATATCCACTACACAGGACGTGCAGGACAGCACGGGTACGAACCTGGCGAATTCAAACATCATCTGGAATGATTCGGCAAACTCAAACTACAGGGAGCAGTTCACTGCGATACTGAACGCGGCAAACCAGACAGGACAACTGTTTGGCAATCCAAGGGAATCAGGCACAATAGGTGGCATCACCACAGAGGTATACACTTTAAGTTCCAATCAGTTGGATCTACCAATATTCAAGTTCCAGAAATCAGTGGGAGGTGTGTCTAGGTCATTCGAAATCGTTTCAAGTACCATAACAGATTCTGATTCAATATACGAATCATCACCAGTGCCCGGAACGGGACTGACATACACATACAGATCAGATGGATCAGGAGACAGTTCAAACAACACGGGATTCTTCTTCCTGTTTAAACAGGGCACACTACAACAGACAGATTTCACAGTGGACACATCAGTGACCAACTACGTCAAACCTTTGGACGCATCCAACATCAACAACACGGACGTGTGGTTGTACAAGTTGGACCAATTCGGGCAATTGGCAGAGTCATGGACTAAAGTTCCATCACTGTCAGGTAACAATGCGATTTATAACTCTCTGTCAAAGGCAGAGAGAAACACTTACAACGTGGTAACGAAAAATAACGACGCAATCGACCTTGTGTTCGGAGATGGCAACTTCTCAAACATACCCCTGGGAAGTTTCAGGACCTACTACAGGGTCAGCGACAACGCCAAGTATGCTATACAGTCATCGGACATGCAGAACGTACAGTTGACCGTGCCATACACGGATGCCAACGGTGCACAGCAGAGTTTGACCATGAGTGTCAGCCTCAAGGCCAGCGTCTACAATTCAGCGGCAACGGAATCCAATGATTCGATCAAAGAGAAGGCCGCACAGGTCTACTACTCACAGAACAGGATGATCACGGCAGAGGATTACCAAGTGGTACCTTTGAGTGCGTCACAGGAAATCGTGAAAGTTAGATCCGTGAACAGGTCAGCATCTGGCATAAGCAGGGCCAAAGAGATACTGGATCCAACAGGTGCATATTCAAATGTTAGTGTGTTCGCTGAAGACGGAATATTATACAGGGAGGAAAGTGTACAGCAGTTCACGTTCACATTCAACAACAGGAGCGACATACAGTCAACGATTGATACATCTGTAGAAGCGAAAATTAAGGAAGCATATGCTAGGCAGTTCTACTACCTCAAGTACGGAACCAAAGATGCCAGCACACTTTCCGCAACATGGAATTCAACAACAACTTCCACCAACACCAACACGGGTTATTTCACTTCCGGTGGAGCGTTGGTCATAGGTGATTCTGCAACTTCCAACATGAAGTTCGCCAAACCAGGTGCATTGATCAAATTCACATCGCCAGACACAAGGAAGTTCCTGAACGGTACATTGGTCACATCATCCACGGACAACGCGGAAGACAGGTTATGGGCCAAGATAGGTGCAGTGGTCCTTGATGGAGCCAACGGTGGATTGGGGAACCTAGAGTCAGGTGTTGGTCCAGTCACACTTAACAACATAGTACCGGATGGTGCTGTAATCAATGCAATAATTCCAAATCTGACCACATCTTTCAGTGCAACGCTCGAAGCAGATATGATAGACAGGATAGAAGCCTACGAGGAATTTGGTCTAAGATATGACACAGATTCAGAAACATGGAAAGTGATCACTTCCACAAATTTAAGCACCAGTTCAACTTTCAATCTTAATAACGCAGGTTCGACCACGGGCACCAATGCGGATGCCAGTTGGTGGTTCAAGTTCACCAACGACGGTAACACATACACAGTGCAGTACAGGAAATTGGATTACATATTCGAATCAGAGTCTCAGAACAAGTTCCATTATGATATTGAAGAGAAAATTTACGACTACACCACAGGAAGTAGTGTAAAAGACACGGTCAAACTGTTGAAGACCAACAGCATCGTCTCAACAGGCAACAGCATAGGCTATCCCATCACTTGGCAGGTGGTTGATGTGGTCACAGAGGCAGACGGCTTCCAAGACAACAGGAAAGTTAAAGTTGGTTTCTTTGATGCCGATGACGACGGGGTCGTTGACAATCCTGAACTGTTTGACATATACGTTGAACCCACACTTTCAGAATCCACAAAATTCGTGTTCTTCGAGAAGTACACGTCCTATGACAATATTGAGAGATTCAGACCATACGCATCAACCAACTTCGTTGTTGCTGAAAACGAAACAGACATAAATTTAAACACGTCAACTTATACAGACGGACAACTGTTTTACTTCTATGACAGTGCCGAGGACGTGATCAAGAAATACAGTTCTACAACGAACACACTATCTACGACCACGGATTACACTGCTAGGAGAGGCAGGGGTTCGATCAACTTCCAGTACAAGCATCACGCAGGCCAGGAGACGAGGATAGATCCTAGCGTGTCCAACATAGTAGACGTCTACCTACTGGAGAGGACATACGACAACCTGTTCAGGATATGGTTACAGGACGGTGGAAGCAAACCAACACCGTCAACAGCAGACCAGTTGAGGATCAGTTATTCTGGTACGCTCAACCCATTGAAATCATTGTCAGATCAGATAATATATCATCCTGTGAAATACAAGATACTTTTCGGTTCGAACGCGGAAGAACAGTTACAGGCAACATTCAAAGTTGTCAAAAATCCAAAGACCAACGTGTCAGACGCAGTGATCAAGACCAGGGTGATCAGCGCCATAAACGAATTCTTCGCATTGGACAACTGGGATTTCGGAGACACTTTTTACTTCACAGAATTGGCCGCATACGTACACAATCAACTCGCTCCAGACTTACTGACAGCGGTTATTGTGCCTAATCAGTCAGGACAGGGTTTTGGGTCCTTGTTCCAACTTGACTCAGCGGCAGACGAAATTTTCATCAGTGGGGCCACCGTTGATGATGTGTCAATCATAACAGCACTGGGAGCCAACCAACTAGCGGCCTCCGGCACTGTGATCACATCGACATCAACTGCCACAACCAACACCACATCAGGATCAGCAGTGTCAGGCTCTACTACAACAGGTTCCGGTTCAAGCACCGGCAGTAGTGGGGCAGGATACTAATGGCTGACAATCCCACCAACGCTCTCACAAACAACGAGGTTGTAAAACAAGGCGCCAACGAGTACAGACGTACGGTACAACACCTACCCGCTTTCTACAGGACTGACGCCAACCAGCGGTTCCTGGCCAGCACCATGGACCCCTTGGTGCAGAAAGGCGCACTGGAGAGGTTGGATGGTTACATAGGCAGGCAGGACGCACAGACCAGAACAGTGGGTGACAGATACATCACTGCCACAAGCAGGGACAGATTCGCGTATCAGTTAGAACCTGCTGTGACCTACACGGACAGGGACACGACATCGGTCAACCCCGAAGACCAGGTCAAGTTCACGGGCACATATGACGACTACATAAACCAGATCAAGTACCTGGGTGGCAAGGTCAACAACCATGACAGGCTCAACAAGGAGACGGTGTACAGTTGGAATCCTGCGATCGATTATGACAAGTTGGTCAACTACAGGGAGTACTACTGGATTCCAGACGGTCCTGGAGCCATTGAGATAGATTCCGTGGGTCCAAGTGCGGTAGTGGAATACAGCGTGACAAACAACGATCAGTCGGCCTATGAATTCACACACAGGGAGAACGAGAACAATCCCATACTAACTCTCTACAGGGGAAACACCTACAAGTTTGATGTGAACGCAAAAGGACATCCGTTCTGGATAATGACCGAACCATACAAGAGCAAGGTTTCTGTTGATGGATCAACTTCTACAATATTTGACACAGGTGTCACCAATAACGGTGCCGACGAGGGGACGGTGACGTTCACAGTGCCCACCACTGGTGCTCCAGACACTTTATATTACCAATGTGGGAATCATGACGCCATGTATGGAATATTACAGATAAAAGATGCCACAAGTGCTACTTCAATAAATGTGGAGGATGACATCGTGGGTGCGAAAAATTACAGCCTAAGGACCCTAGACCTTTCAAACGGCATGAAGATAAAGTTCACAAATTCACTGGTGGCCACTGCATATCAGGACAAGGAATACTATGTGGAAGGGGTGGGTGATGCCATCACACTGACAGACGTGGAGGATCTGATCACACCAGGTAGTTACGCAACCGAATCAACTATACTTTATGATCAGGTAGGTTATGATTCAAGACCGTATGCGAGAGCCTACTACACTCCAGAAAACAAAGATTACATCACAATCAAGAGAGATTCGCAAGACAGGAACGCTTGGTCGAGATACAACAGATGGTTTCATAAATCTATTATAGAAGAGACGGCGAGGATCGGAGGCTTTACACCCACACTCAACGAGGATGACAGGGCCAAGAGACCCATAATAGAATTTGATTCCGGGTTGGCTCTCTACAACCACGGCACGGTGGCCAAAAAGTCTGTCACACTGTATGACACGGTGACCACGGACGCTTTCAGCACAGTGGTCAAGCAGACAGGTTACATTGTGGATGGAATTGCACTGGCAGACGGAATGAGGATAGTGTTCGCCGCAGACACAGATCCTATAGTAAAGAACAAGATATACGATGTAAACTTTGTCACTGCGGGTGACAGCACACAGGTCATAAACTTGACGGAGGCATCTGATGCCACACCAGCAAACGATGATTCCATATTCATAGAGTTCGGAACGGTGAACCAGGGAAAGACTTTTCGTTACGATAGCACATCAGAATCTTTCATAGAGGCACAAGAGAAGACGGGAGTGAACCAACAGCCGTTGTTCGCGATGTTCGACAACGACCACACATCGTTCGACGATGACACAATATATCCAAATTCTACTTTCACAGGGGCGAAGGTTTTTGCTTTCGCAACGTCAGACACAGCAACTACCGACACTGTCCTCGGAATCAAAGTCAAGTACAACACCATCAACAACGTTGGAGACATCGTGTTCGAATCAGACCACACTTCGGGAACATTTACATACAAGAGTGGATCGACTACAGTAACAAAGAAATTAGCAGAGGGACACCTGCACTACACCACGGGCAGGTCAACACACAATTCACGTGGTGCTTGGATAAAAAGGACCGCGGAAAGTAAACAGCGTGTGATACGTACATTCATAGTTGACGCCACAGAGAAACAGTTGTTTCCTATAGACTTCTACAAGGAGTCAGCGGACCTCGCAGATCTAGAAGTGTCGGTGAGTGTGAACGGGACTAGGAAAACACTCACAACAGATTACACAATAGAGACAGGCACTAAAAACAAATACGTTAAGTTCAACGATGAGCTCACAGTTGACGACCAGATAAGGATAGCCGCACATAGCAGTGCTGACAAGGTGGCTGATAAGGGCATATACGAAATACCGGAAAATCTTGCAACCAACAGTCTCAACCAACAGTTGGGAACATTCACATTTGGCCAGATCTTGAACCATGTCAAAGACATCTTTGACAAGAATCAGGACGTCACAGGCGCTATTCCTGGTGTGTCTAATCTACGAGATAAACCAGATGCTAGATTGAAAGGTGGTAGCATACACCAGCACGAGGCACCATTGCTCCCTGCTATTTTTAGTACCATAGATCAGGAAAGCAACTTCTTCACGGCAACAGATTACGTGAACCAGGAGTATGAGAAATGGTACAACGCATTCCTTACCCACGCTACAGGCACAGCATATGAGGGAGTGGCCGCTGACAGGGTAGATGAAATAATCACAGCCATCACGCCAGGCAGGAACAACACCTTTCCGTTCTACTACGAGGACATGGTGGGTTGGGGAGAGAATGTTTCGACGAGGTCATACACCGTGATGGGTACATCACAGACAGACTATGCACTTGACTCTCAACACGACATCACAACTTTGAGCAACAGGGCGGTCTATGTGTACCTGAATGATGTGCAGTTGTTGTTGGGAACAGACTATACTTTCAGCACAGCAGATGACAGCGTCAACATCACTAAAACTTTGGCAGAGGGAGACAAGATAGTGATCAAGGACTACGTCGACACCACAGGCAGTTACATGCCACCGTCTCCGACAAAGTTAGGAATGTATCCCAAGTTCACTCCTGAAGCGTTCACAGACACAACCTATTTGACTGATACCGCAGTGATCAGGAAGCACGATGGATCGATAATCAAGGCATACGGCGACGAGCGAGATGATTTGATACTTGAACTTGAGAAAAGGATCTACAACAACATAAAAGTCGACTATGATGCTACCTTGATTGACATAAATGATGTGTCACCAAGTGCTTTCACGTCAACAGAGTACACCATACACGAAGTGGACAGCGTGATGGCACCGGACTTCTACCAGTGGGCGGGTCGTAACAATGTCCAATACATCAACAACACGGCGTTCACAGAAGGGTCACCCTTCACATACAACTACGCCAGATCAAAAGGCAGGTTGATAGATGATAACTTACCAGGGTACTGGAGGGGCATATACAAATATTTCTATGACACTGACGCACCACATGTGAGGCCATGGGAGATGCTAGGACATTCGGAGAAGCCCACAGACTGGGACGACACTTACGGCACCGCACCATACACATCTGGTAACGATGTACTATGGAACGCGATAGCAACGGAACCTGGAAGATACGGCAAACCTTCGATCAGGGATCACCTACCTGTTGATGCATCAGGTAATTTGTTAGATCCATTAGCGGCGGGACTTGTTGACAACTTCGACATCCCAGGAAGACAGAACGCTTGGAAATTTGGTGATCAAGCACCAGCGGAGACGTCATGGAGGAGATCCAGTGCTTACCCGTTCACAGTGATAAAGACTGTAGCACTTACCAAATCTGCGAAATTCTTTTCTAACCTTTTTGATCCATCAAGACTGACAACCAACGTTTCAGGAAACCAGGTCTACACAGAAACTGGCATAAGGAAAACATTAGCAACGGCAAGATATCATTTAGAGACGCAAAAAGATTTAAAAACAGATGTAACAACAAGATACCAAACAGCAGGATATCAGCCTTTAGTGGTCAATTACATTATTTCAAAAAATCTTGATCCCAAAACTTTCTACTATGACAAGATGAAGAATCTGTCTGTGCAGTTGGCATATAAGTTGGGTGGTTTCACGGACAAAGACAACATAAAAATTTTAACTGACAGTGTGTCTCCGGCATCAACATCTGGATCTAAATTTATACCAAATGAGAACTACAAGATACTCTTTAGGACGTCAAACCCAGTTGAGAGTTTTCAATATTCTGGTGTGCTTGTAGAGAAGAACACAGATATAAGTCAAGATGGTTCTACCGTGTTGGGCGGATATAAGGTGTTGGGTTACAGCACTACCAAACCATATTTTAATTTCAACTATCCGGTCAAGACCACGACAGCAACAGCAGTGTCTGTTGAGGGATCGACAATAATTGAACAGTACACGGCGTACCAAGGAACAGTACAGACCATACCATATGGTCACGTGTTTGACACCATACAGGACGTTGCAGACTTCTTGTTTGGCTATGGACAATGGCTTGAATCACAAGGATTCCGATTCAACAAGTTCTCAAACGAACTCAAAGAAACATTGAACTGGTCAAACGCTGTGCGAGAATTTTTATTTTGGACAACCCAAGAATGGTCACCGGGATCAGCCATAACCGTTTCACCGGCCGCTGACGGATTTGAACTAGACACCAACAATAGCATCGTTGGGAAACTGAGGAACCTAGCAGGCGACTACTCGTTGTTGGATTCGGGTGGAAGGAAGATTGACATCGGCGAGATATCCACAAAACGTATAGGAAAAACATTCGAGTTAGGCATCAAGTCTGACACTATTGGACTGTACAACATAGCACTGAACACTGTGCAAAAGGAACACGTATTGTTGTTTGACAACAGCACGGTGTTCGCGGACATAATATACGACCCGTTCACGGGATTCAGGCAACAGAGACTCAAACTGGTCGGCTGGAAGACGGCAGGTTGGAATGGTGACTACTACGCACCGGGATTCGTGTTTGATGCCGCACAGGTCACATACTGGCTGGCCAACACAGACTACAGGATAGGTGACAGCGTGGAGTACCAAGGCAAGTTCTACGTGGCCAAGGCCAATCACAACTCAGGAACAACATTTGGATCCACAAACTGGACAGTAAAAGACGAGAAACCGGCACCACAGTTGATACCCAACTTCGAGTACAAGATCGCACAGTTCAATGACTTCTATGAGTTAGAGAGCAACAACTTCGACGAGTCTCAACAGCAGTTGGCACAGAGGCTGACCGGGTACCAGAGCAGGGACTACCTGGAGAACCTATTCGTAAATGACGTGTCACAGTACAAGTTCTACCAAGGGTATATCAGGGAGAAGGGCACACAGAATGCCATAGACAAGATACTAAAGGCCAAGTACGAGAGCGAGGACATATCACTCGACCTTTACCCGGAATGGATGATAAGGACAGGCAACTTCGGCAACACAGATTCCATAGAGAACATACAGATCACATTGAAAGACGATGAGATCACGGCAGATCCACAGAGCATAGAGTTGTTGGACACAACCAATGACACGGTTGAGTATGCGAGATCAGATGCCATAGCCAAAGACGACTTCTACTACAAGCCTGTGGAGTACACGGCATCAGACACGTTCAAGAGATTGGACTACACCAAGGAAGGCGTCACTAGAGACACGGCACAGATTTTCAAGACGGCAGGGTATCCACAACTACAACAGGTGCAACACACTGCGTTCAACATAGACGAGATACTGAATCTTGACATGAATGCCATAACAACCAATGACCTGATATGGATTGCCAACAAGAGCAATCGTGATTGGGACGTGTTAAGGATAACCAGTGCTGGCATAAAGATAGCGGATCTACAGTTGATAAACGATGCCACACAGTTGGAGATCACTTTCACAGGTTCTCACAACTTCACGGCAGGTTCAACGACCACACAGGCGGACTACTTTGGCATATCAAACAGCGAGGAAGCAACGCTTAACGGCGTGTACCAGGTCAGTGCAACACCAGACCACAAGACGGTGATCATAGATTACGACGGCAATGTTGGATTCATACCAGCACTTGAGGACGGATCCACAGCAGACAGTTACGGCAACATCTACAAGTTTGTATCCGTTAGGTTGGCGTCCATGGACAATGTCAATGACCTTTTGGAATATGATCAGTACACTGATAAGAATGACGCAATAGAACAGCCGGGAGACAAGGTGTTCGCGGATGCGGACAGTTCAGGACTGTGGCGTGTGTACGAGAAACAGGATCCATACACGACAGGATTGGTTCTATCACCAGACGCCAGCACGGCGGAACAGGAGTTTGGTCACAGGATCGTGGCACGTAATGACGGTAGGACGGTGATAGCATCTGCACCCGGCAAGGGACAAGGCGAGGTACACTTCCTTTTCAGATCGTCAACGACACCAGGCACAACATTACAGTCGCAGGCAACAGGTACGATGACCGACAACGATGACAACACCAGTAGGTTAGGTGAATCACTGTCAATGAGCACAGATGAGAACTTTGTTGTGGCGGGAGCGCCATACACTAACGCAGTAGGTGCCGATGGAAGCACAAGATTCGTTAATTCAGGTCTTGTTAAAATTTACATATGGGATCCGAGCTCATTCAAGTATGGCATTCTCGACACTATTACTTCTCCAACAGACGGTTCAAGTCTGAATGAAAATGCAAACTTTGGTTGGACACACAAAATTTCTGAACCGGGTATCTCATCAGGAAGGACAACAGCAGACAAATACTTGTTTGTGTCAGCACCAGGACATGACAATGATCGTGGTAGGGTGTACATGTACACATGGGGAGTGGGTGCAGACGGTTCCACATATGACACCTGGACACAGGACTACACCATAGAAGCACCAGCGGGTGGTTCAGGACAGAGATTTGGACACAGGATTCAGGCCAACGACAACGGTGACATACTGGCAGTTAGTTCCGTGGCACCAGGCAACGCAGGCAAGGTGGAGATATTCATCAAGACATCACAGAGCAATGATGGAAGCACACAGAATTCTTTCGCACTGGCACAGACCATAACAGGTGTGGCGTCAGACGGTTCTAGTCTGAACACAGCGTTTGGTGAATCCATGACCATGAGCAAGGATGGTACAACACTTATCATAGGTGCACCGGGTGTTGACGGCACAGCACATCCAGATGCAGGGGCCATATACTACTACAAATGGAACGCAGATGATTCGACCAATACATACACACTGCAACAGACCATAAGTGCACCAAGTTCAAGCACCAACATGAAGTTCGGTACAACTTTAGACATCAACAATGACGGCACACGGGCAATCATCGGTGCTGAAAACTTCGCGAGTTATAGGGAAATGAAATTTGATGCAGGAGAGACTACATTTGACCTGCAGGACACCGCCATAGTGGACAGCAACACAAGATCCGGAGGGGCGTTCACGGCAACCATGTACAACACAAAATTTATAGTGGATGACAGACTTATCGCAGACAATGTTACAGCAGACGACGACTTTGGAAGAGGTGTTTGCATGATTGACAATTCAGTTTTCGTTGGGGCACCTAAGGATGATGGTAACACAACATCAGACGGAAGCACCAAGGTGGTAAATGACGGTACTGTTACGTGTTACGATCTTGCGGTGAATGGAGAATACGCTTGGAAGAACCTAGTCACAGAGAAACCGCTAATGGACACGGACAAACTGGGCAAAGTTTTTGAATTCAATAAAAAAACAAAACAATTACGAGACTATTATGATTTATATGATCCCATCAAGGGCAGGGTATTGGGCGTGGCAGATCGGGAGATCAACATCAAGACTGCCTGGGATCCAGCGACCTACAACGTGGGACCAAACGCAAACACCAAGACGGCATGGACAGAGAATCACATAGGTGAGGTATGGTGGGATCTGTCAACAGTGAAATGGTTGTGGTACGAACAAGACACACAGGAATACAAGCACAATCATTGGGGACAGACGTTCCCTGGTTCAAGCATAAACGTCTATGAGTGGATTGAATCCCGCCTACTCCCAAGCGAATGGAACAACAGGGTAGAGGGCACGGGATCAACGATATCTGGAACTGCACTGTACGGCGACGATTCGAATTACACGGTGGTGCAGAAATATGACTCAAGATTGGACAGGTTTGTCGACTTGTACTACTACTGGGTCAAAGGCAAGACCACAATACCTACGAACAGCGTGGTCAATCGGAAGAACACAGTGGCCTTTATTGCTAATTTGATCACAAACCCAAGGGCGTTCGATTACAAGTACTATTCTATCACAGACACCAACAAATTTTTACTCAACAACGTGAATGATTTGAGTAATGGCGACATAGTGTTGAACGTTGACATACGTACCAACACATTTGAGGGAGATTCACACAGTGTCTGGAAATTGGTCAGGGAAGGTGATGCTGACTACAGGCCTGGACACCAGGTAGAGACACGTTGGTGGGATTCATTGATAGGAAAGAATAGTGCCGGAGACACTGTACCAGATTTAAATCTTCCGCTCAACGAGAGATACGGCAACAACATCAGACCAAGACAGAGCTGGTACGTTGACAGGTACAATGCTCTTAAAGAGATCATAGATTACGCAAACAGCGTCTTAAAGAAAAATCAGTTGGTTGGCCAGATCAATCTAACAAACCTGGATTCATCAGATCCACAACCCACAGCACAGAGTGGCGAATGGGACGCAACAGTCAACACATACGCAGAGCTGACCTACTTAAACACCGCAGACATTTCTGGAACAGTGAACTACTTGGTTAAAGCAGACGAAACGGCTAACGGATACTGGGCAATATACCAATGGGATGGCACAGAATTCAGTAGAACAAAACTACAGACATACAATACTTCTGCCTATTGGAGTTATACAGACTGGTACGATACTAACGGTGACATGACACACGGAGAAAACACCAAGATTGACAAACAGGTCACATACCAATACGAACTAGACACTGTTGATCTCGGTATAGGTAAGCATGTCAAAGTTACCAGTGCAGACACCGGTGGTTGGAAACTGTTCATGAGGACTGCGGATGGCTGGAAGAACGTTGGCACAGAAAATGGTACTATCAGATTATCTACTAAACTTTATGATTACACGCAGGACGCATCAGGTTTCGCTGGTGATGACAATTTTGATGACAACTTTTTTGATCAAGAGCCAAGCACGGAAACAAGGAAAATTTTAACAGCATTGAGAGATGATCTGTTCATCAATGATCTGGCACTAGAATACAATACGTTGTTCTTCACAGGATTGAGAAAGGTGCTTTCAGAACAGACTTATGTGGACTGGATGTTCAAGACTTCATTTATAAATGCGAAGAACAGTGTGAGACAATTGGATCAGAGAAAAACTTACACAGCAGGCACCGACGATTGGATTGAGAGTTACATAAAAGAAGTCAAACCGTTCCACACAAAATTGAGGGAATACAGATTGGGTTATGACAAGACGGAAACACAAGACGGTATATTCTCAGACTTTGATAATCCTCCTTTCTATGATGACACAATAGGAAAAATCAGAAGTCTGAATGTTGATTCAGACACATCCAAATTAACAGAATATCCATGGCAGATGTGGCAAGATTATCACAAGAAGTATGTGCAGTCAATTACAGTGACAGCAGGTGGTTCTGGGTATGAGGTCGCACCCACGGTGACCATAATTGGAGGAACCACGGGATCAACAGGACCGTTCCAGATACAGGCCACAAGCAGTTCAGGCGCCACGAGTGGACAGTTTGGATACTACTATCCGTTGTTCACTAGCGAGAAGCAGGCAGAGATATACGACTCACAGAATTCAGGTTCAGGCACTACAAAATCTTACACATTCGATGGATTAGACGGCACGTTCTATGGACCAACAGCATCCGTGAGAGAATCGGAGAGCGACAAGTCTAACACTTTCAAGATGTATGTCACACCTGCCACGACTGCCGCGACGGCCACGGCGATCATACAGGGTGGTGCGGTGACAAAAATCAATGTTACAGGTATTGGTGCGAATTACACAGCAACACCTACTGTTGTGTTGACAGGTGGTAAGAATGATGGAACAACACCAACAGACCAGGCCAAAGCATATGCAAACCTAAACAATGACCTTGTCAGAGACTTTGACACGACCATCAAGTTCGACAGAGTGTCAAGCACTTCACGTGTGGTTGACTGGGCGGCATCAACGGCATACGCCTACAATGATTTAATAAGATACAACAATCAACTTTACAAAGTGACCAACGCATTCACTTCAAGCACAGACTTCGAGGACAACATCGGAAGTGTGTACAAGGTGTACGGTAACGAGACAGGACTTACAGCGGCGGACAGGACCAAAGGATTCTACACACCAGGATCTGGAATGCCGGGTAACGAATTGGACCAAGTGATGACAGGCGTTGACTACGGGGGAACGATGGTAACAGGTTTACTGTTCAATCAAGAACAGGGGTGGGATAAAGCAGGATTTTATGATTTCCCATTTGACAACTATGGTTCATCAAGAATAAAGGCTTTTAGGGCAGATGGTTCAACAGTATCATACACTTTTGACACGGCACCTTTAAGCAGTGAAGTGTACCAAGTCTACATCACAGCAGACGACAGCACAAGAAGAAAATTAAATGACGTGATAAGGGGTGATGGATCAACAGTGACATTTACTATTAGCGAGACAGCGGATGTTGATGAACTGGTGGAATTCATTCCTTTCGATGACGACGGTGTGCTCACACCCACCGATGACAGGACTCTGGACACTATAGTGAAAGGTGGTTTATTCACTTCAGCATTGGGTCACGCACCTAGTGACATAGTTTTAGAGGGTGATGATTTCGTATCACCAGACACAAGTTACGCACCAGAAGAAACTGTACCAGGTCAAATATTTGACACACTAGACATCAAAGTTTACACATCGCCAGAATCTGGTGTGCCGTTCATAAGCGAAATGAATCATAGAGGAAACGGAAGCACAACAACATTCTCAATAGGTGATTATCCTGGGTCATTGGGATCGGTTACTGTATCTGTAGATGGTGTTGTTCAGAAACTGACAACAAACTATTCGATCAATGTTGCCAACAAAACTATTACATTCACATCTGCACCTGCAAACCATTCCGTGATATCAACGAAAGTATTTGCGATATCAGGTGAGAACTACAGAGTGTTGAACACATTCACCGGTGACGGTAGCACGACGTCATTCTTGACGTCTACTAGAGGTGAGTTCAATCTAGATTCGACATCATCTGACATCTATGTCACTATAGACGGTGTGCCAACATCAGCGTACACGACCAGCACGACAGCAAACACAATAACAGTGGTGTTCAGTTCGGCCCCGGCGGCAAGTTCTTACATACAGATAGCAGGTTTCAACAAATCGACAACAAGTTCAAGAAGTTATGCAAGTATAAGGAACCAAGAACTTACATACGCAACTGGGACAGACAGATACACAATAACATATCCACCTGGATCTATTGGACCATTCTCAGGACTAACAACGATCGAAGTCAATGGTAGGGTACTGCGAGGTCCAGACAACACCTACTACGTGGGAGATGGAAGTACCTACACATACGGTGTGGTGTCGGGACTAGAAGATGACTCAACAGTTGACCCGGCGAAGACGATAACCTCCGCTTCACAAGTGGAAGTGTATGTTAACGGAACCAAAAAAGATCTTAACACCCATTACACAGTTGACATAGGAAATCAAAACATTGAATTCGTCACAGCATCTGTGCCTACGTCGACAGATGTAATATGTATTTCGACATTGGTCGACCACCAATACTTCAATGAAGGCACGGATATAATCTTGATACCAAGTGCAATCACTTCACCGTACTCATTGTCAAACAGTGACAAGATCTCGGTTACAACGTTCAACAACGCCCTGGGAATGAAACAAAGAAGAGAAGTGTTAGAAGGCAGACCAAGCGGTGTGTTCAAATTGAGATTTGACACCCTGAACGCAGGTTACACTTATGTGTGGTTGAATGGTGAGCAATTGACACAAGGTAACGATTACACAGTGAGTGGAAACACAGTGACGGTGTCAGGCAGAACTATCACCTCATCGGACAGACTGGATGTGATGTACTTCGCACTAGATTCGGCGACGGGTGCCACAGGATTCAGGATATTCAAGGACATGATGAACAGGACGTTCTACAAACGTATCAGCAAAACAGAGACAACAAAATTGACATTAGACATGACAGAAGGCACGCAGACTATTACTGTCGAGGACGCGAGTGTGTTACCAACACCAAACGCATCAGCAAACGTTCCGGGTGTCATATTCATAGACAAAGAGAGAATAGAATACTTCACAAAATCAGGTAACACGTTGGGACAACTTAGACGTGGAACTTTAGGTACAGGAATTAAGGAGCATGGATCAGGCACGGAAGTGGTAGATGCGTCTGGTACTCAAACCATCCCTTATGCGGACACTGTGTACACCAACACCTTCACAGGTGACGGTAGCACGGCTACGTTCACGCTATCACAAACACCATCATCCGCTAGTGAGTTAGACATATTCATTGGTGGCCAACGATTGTTGCTCACTAGCGAGGATGGATCAACCATAAACTACTCTGTGTCTGGAGCAGATGTCACATTAAGCACAGCGCCTGCGGATGGCACACAGATTAAAATATTACACAAGAAAGGACAGGTTTGGTACACAGCAAAAGATGGTAATCCATCGGATGGTAAAGGATTACAGGCTTCAACGACCCAACAGGCTAAATTCATTGCTAATGAGCCCACAAACGCACCTGAATAAATACACTAGATGACACAGGACAACAAACCAACAGAAGCAAAAGAAGAGAACAACAAGCCTCAGGATAACACAGGTGTTATGATGACGGGGCACATAAAGATTTCAGATCCAGAGACGGGTGAGGTGATCGTTGACAAGAGAAATGCGATACACTACGAGAACATGTCTCAGGCATTGGCCAACAGTTTAGCAAACAAGACAACAGGATTCATACACGAGATTGCACTGGGCAATGGTGGTACTAGTGTTGATCCAACAGGTATAATCACGTATTTGACACCAAACTCAACAGGCACGAATGCATCATTGTACAACCAGACTTACTACAAAGTGATAGATGACAACTCTGCAACCAACAAAGACACCACAAAGAACAAGATGGAAGTGAGACACACGGCAGGCAACAAGTATACTGACATTGTTGTGACCTGTACACTTGACTATGGTGAGCCAACAGGACAGGCGGCTTTTGACAACACCACAGATTTCAACGGTGACTATGTTTTTGATGAACTGGGTCTTAAGAGTTGGGAAGGAACAGAGAACGGATCGACCAACAAGTTGTTGACACACGTTATATTCCATCCTGTACAGAAGTCACTGAACAGACTGATACAGATAGATTACACATTGAGGATACAGAGTTTAACAACATTCACTGAAACAAGTTCAACGGCACTGTCAACATCCAACACAGTGAGTGGAACAACATCAGGTGGTAACACAGGATACTAATGGCATACACTGTAAACAAGACAAGTAGTGGTTCATACACTGTACAAGATGGTGTGTTGAACACACAGACAGACCTTTCTTTCATAGGTAAAGGTTACGCAGGGTATGGTGAGACGATCGCTGAAAATTTTTTACATCTTCTAGAAAATTTTGCCAATACATCAGCGCCTTCTAGGCCGATACAAGGTCAACTATGGTATGACAGTTCATCGTCACAACTTAAGGTATATTCCGGTGCAAACTTTGTACCAGCGGGGGGAGGGATACCTTATGTGACGTCAGCACCAAGCACACTTGCTCAAGGTGACCTTTGGATAGACTCAGACACAGAACAACTTTATTTCTACAATGGATCCAATAACGTACTTGTGGGACCACCCGCCTCGACCGGGACAACTAATGGATTCATTTATGAATCCATATTAGACAGTGCTGACAATTCAAAAAATGTTACAAAATGGTACAACAATGGAAATCTTATAGCAGTCATATCAGAAACAGAGTTCACTCCAAAGACAACTTTAAGTGGCTTTGCAACTATCAAGAAAGGTATCACACTTTCAACAGCGATATCTGGCAATAAGTTCCAAGGCACGTCCACCGACTCAGACGCACTAGGCGGAGTTGCGGCGGTCAACTACATGAGATCAAACGCCAACGACACCACATCAGGAACAATCACCGTTGCAAATGATGGAGGAATAGTTGTTGGAGCAGACAGTGATTTCACATTCACTGTTGACGGCACAGGTGGAATTATATCCAACATCACGGCCAACACCGATATAACTTTCAAAGTCAACGACGGGGGTGTTACAACGTCTGTGATGACCATAGATGGTTCTGAATCTCGAGTGGGGATAGGAACAAGTGCACCAACAACAAAATTAGATGTTAGCGGAACCGTTAACGCGACAGCATTCACAGGCCCAGTGACAGGTGATGTCACAGGTGATGTCACAGGAGACGTGACTGGAAACTTGACGGGTAACGTTACCGGATCGGCCAGCCTTAACTTGTTGAAGACAGGTGGAACACTGACAGGTGCATTGATCACACAACAGATGTTGCCAGATGCAGACAGCACACACAACATAGGTGCTGACGGCACGGCCTACTCCAATGCCTTCATAGACACAGTGGATGCCATCAATCTAAAGACAGATGCCATAACGATCACAGCCAACAACATAACAGGTACAAGGTCCAACGAGGACATAAACATCACACCCGCTGGAACGGGTCAGATAAATCTTGGAGCAATCAACATATCAGGCACGTCGATCAGTGCAACTGACAGCACAGCAATTACGATCAATGACAACATCAATGTGACCGGTAACCTCGAGGCGGGATCTATCATAGGAAATGTAACAGTTGTGGGTAGTGTTGGTTCTGGAGTTACGACCAACCAGACAGTGGACATGGGTGGATCAAGATTTGCAGAGGTTTACATTGATGCAGACGTGGCATTAGATTTCACGAATGTTGGGCAAGGTACTGTGAAAAGATTGGCTCTTGTCAACACTGGTTCCGCAATTAGGACTATCAGTTTCTCTGTAAACAGTGTTCTTCAGGGTGTTTCCACTATTGGAGATGGGAGTACAACTCCGACTAAAAGACTTTATGAGTTGTATAAATTTGAAACACAGGCTTACATAGCGGTATACGAAGTAATTTAATATTGGTAAATACACAAAATGGCGTACACAATTAACAAAACAGACGGAACAGTAGTAACAACGATCACGGATGGAACGGTGGACAACACCACTTCGTTGCAGTTGTTTGGTAAATCATATTCAGGATTTGGCGAGGGGCTCAACGAGAACCTAGTAAAATTATTAGAGAACGCGGCATCAACCGCGGCACCCACAGCACCTTTAAAGGGTGAACTGTGGTTTGACACAACAACAAACCAGTTGAAAGTTTACGACGGCACTAGTTTCAAACCAACAGGTGGTTCTAAATCGAGTGCGAGCCAGCCCACCTCACCATCAGCGGGAGACCTATGGCATGACACGGCGAATGATCAAGTTTCTGTTTACACAGGAAGTGCTTGGTTACTGGTAGGACCAGTATACACATCAGGACAGACACTTTCAGGTTGGAAGATCGAGACACTGGCCAGTGCAGGTGGCAACAAGGTTGTCAGTTCAATGTACGCAGGCAACACTAGAGTTGCAATACTCTCAAAAGAAACTTTCACACCAAGTGCCACACAGACAGGATTCGCAGAGATCAAGGCAGGATTAACATTGAATTCAACACTGGGAGCAGTGTTTGAAGGATCCACGACATCAGCATCAGCGGTGGATGTGTCATCAACAACGAATACATCAGGTACGGTTATAGCAGGCGGAAACTTCTTAAGGGCAGATGCGGCGGATACTACAACAGGTGCACTAACGGTAGACACAGATGATGGCATACTAATCGGAGACTCGCAAGAGTTGAGAATCACAGTTGCGAGTAATAATGTTACGGTAGCACAGACTTCCCAAGACAAAGATTTAAGTTTCACAGTCAATGATGGCGGTGTCACAAAGACCCCTATAGCATTGACAGGCGCTTCAGGCGACATAACACTAACAGGAGATGTAACGATATCAGGTAACTTGAATGTTTCAGGTGAATATGAAAATACATCCGGAGAAATTAATTTAATCAATGATAAATTTATCAAACTTAATTCAGGTGGATCTGAAGACACTGCTGGAATCATTGTTGAGACTACAGACACTAATGATGCAAGAATGCAATATAATACAGGATCTAATTATTGGGAAGCAGGAGAAAATAATACCTACTCACAAATAATTAGAGTAGCAGACACCACAGATGATGGTGCGGCGAATCACTCTACTACATTGAAGTCATCATCAACGGGTGGATTGACTTTAGATTCATTGACTGTAGCAACACCAGGTGTGGCTATCACAACAACAGATTCTAGAACCACAGTGCCAACCATAGCACAGGTTGCCACTTTCGGCGATAAATGGGGCGGATCTGAGAAAACAGTTTCGACTTCTAACCCAACAGGTGGTGACGGTAGCGACGGAGACTTCTGGTTCGTAAGGGAGGCTTAATCCCATGGTGGCAGTCGTCAAGACATTCAACTACACAGGTACCCTACAGCAGGCAACTATCCCAGCAGGAACGACATCCATAGATGTGCACCTTTGGGGAGGAGCAGGTGGTGGCGGTGGCTCAGATGCGGGAGGCCCTGGAGGCACAGGAGCCGCGGGACACTACGTAACATCATCGAGCATAGCAATATCATCAGGTCAGATCGGCACCACACTGGAAATCGCAGTGGGCGGCGGTGGCGCGGGTGGCTCGTCAGGTGGTGGTGCACCAGGTGGTACTAACGGAAAAAGCAAAACAGCATATTCAGGTGGAGAAGGCGGTAACGCTGGACCACAACCGTACTCAGGCTCAGGTGGAGGTGGCGGAGGAGCCACCCTAGTGAGGATCGACGGAACGGACATCGCAGTCGCTGGAGGCGGCGGTGGTGGAGCGGGAGCGGGTAAGAGCTCTAACGGAACCGCGGGGATAAACACCAACACAGCAACGGCCAACTCACCAGGCACACTGGGAGAGAACGGCAAGGACCACAGCGGAGACGGTGGCGGTGGTGGA
>Ga0222718_10001665_pt1 | contig 20775 bp, 31 predicted proteins | sample C33_27DmetaG_FD_165045 | JGI IMG/M metagenome (GOLD analysis project Ga0222718, IMG submission 165045) | Estuarine water microbial communities from San Francisco Bay, California, United States - C33_27D | ecosystem: Environmental > Aquatic > Marine > Unclassified | place: USA: California... | reverse complement strand
TGTTCTTGCTCCTGAGCACTTAGCCCTAACTGAGCGGCCTGTTGTCTTGCCTGCTCTCCAGCCTGATACACGCCCATGTTAAACTGCATCTGTTGCTGTCTGTTTGCTTCGTTCTGAGCAAACTGTTGCTGGGCAAAGGTCTCGGCTTGGGCGCGAGCGGCTCTATCCGCCTCCATACCCTGCATAGCAAGCTGGTAAGCCTGCTGGCTTCCTGCCGCCTGAATATCTCCAAGCTGATCTTCTAGGTTTCTTTGTCGCTCGGACTGCATGATGGCTTCTCGGTAACCACCGAGGCTTCCTGCCCCAGCCGCCTGAGTACCAATCTGCTGTTCCATGATTTCGGACTGGCGCCGGGCTTCTTCTTTTTCCCTATCTACAACTTGTTGCTGATAAGGACTCATGTACTCAGCGATTTTTTCTGAATCCGTCAGAGTTCCGGGGTCATAGCCAACGCCACGCTGTCCAGCGCGATATGTCTGATTTAGGGTTTTTGGGTCATAGCCGTGATAAACATTGCCCTGCCTGAAGGTACTAGCATATCCGGGCATTTCCTGCGCCCTTCTTGTAGTCTCCAGCATCGTCTCAGCATAGGGGTTGCCCAAACCAACCTGAGCCGCAATACTGCCAGCCGCCTCTAGCTCTGGGGCTGTTCCTGCCACCCCCATCTCCTCAAAGCGCCGCATGGCCTCCTGCTCGGCAGGATCAAAATATGCAAGCCTTCTGTCCTGATAAGGAGTGTATGGAACCGCGCTTTCGTAACCTACCCGCGTGAGTAGGTCACGGTAAAATGGTTCGGCATACTCCGGTAGATTTGTCTGAGTTACCGTTGATTCTGTAGGTCCGCCACCGCCGCCTTTGCTACCCATTATTCATACCCTTCTCGTAAAAAGCTGACGACTTCTCAAAGCCGTTGCGCTCTAGCCATTTCCAAAAACCAAACCGCGCCACACCCTCAAGGCCATCACAGTCCATGTCCTTGGCGTAGCGAGATATCTGAGCAAGTAAATCTTCGTACCACAAATCGAAGTCCTCTCCACCGAGGAAATGCATACTCAGCACTCTCTTCCCCGGATATTGCGTGACCTCTGTGGTTAGTGCTCCATGGATCTTCACCTCATCGAAGGCAATCCATAGCTGGGAGCGACCCATCGCCAATGCGGCGCATAGATGCTCCATCGTCCAGCGGCCCTTTGACCTCGCCACCGCTGGCTCTAGGTAATCTCTAACCTCGGTCCATACGCTCATAATATGCTCGGCTGGGATGAGGGAGATATTCATATAGGCATCATCCTTTGGGCGTCAATAGCTGGCGCCTGCTCGGTTGTGCCACCACGAGCCATCCTGACTCGGCTCATCATCTGGTCTAGCTCTTCGGCTCCGGCATCGGAGCTTCCATCTCCCAGACCAGATACAACGTCGGCTGGGACGATGTATTCTCCGGGCGACACAGCCACAGGCTGTTGATCCCCAATCATACCACCAACCATATCGTCCATGCCGCCACCATTACCCTCAATCATTCCCTCTGTTTGTGCGTTAGGAACGATGGATTGCAAGACCATTTCCCTTATTTGAGAAAACATGTCAACACCATAGCGCTCGACAAACATCTCAATAATTTGATCTGCGTTGTCAGCTTGTCCGGCAATGGCAGAGATCAGCATATTAAACTCTTGCTCTGTCGGCATTGACGCGGAGAACTCGGTCGGCATATTTGCAATACCGCCAGCGGGAACGGTCGTCTCCCCCATCGGGGTTCTGATCGGAACTTCCCCGCCGGCCTGCATCTCAACAACCCCAATACGCTCCTTGTCTTCTTTCGAAAGCGGGGGATAGCCAAGCTCTAAATAGCGACGATAGTCATAGTTGTCATCAGAAAGAACGCCCTGATTGCCATTGTTGGCCTGCGCTTGGAACTTGAGAATATATGCTTCCTGCATGTATTCTTTTTCTTCCGGGCTTAGGTCTGTGTATTCGTCATCGCTACCCCGAACAATGGTTGCTATATTCTCTCCCGGCTCGATAATGTCGCTCTCGTAGGCTGGGCCTGCGGCAATGCCCCCTCTCGGGCCGTCACCCTGCGGCGTAGCCTGAGAGATAACACCCTTGAGCGCACCCTTGATTCCTGCGCCGCCAAGAGATCCTCTGATTCCCTTCATCCTTTCCAGAGCTTCTTGACCGCCTTTGGCCATACCTTGTAATTTTGCCTGCGAACTTCCCGTCCCAGATTTTGTTGTTGGCCTTGGATATTTCTCTTCTTCGCCTCTGTCATAGTCATCAAGGACGCCAAATCCAACCGTCGTTATGCCTTCGTAACCGCCCGAATTAAATAACGCCATTGCCTCATCAAAAGAAGCTGGCACTTGGAAGCCTTCTGGCCTAAATCGTGGGTCTACAATCAGCCCAGCCTCGTATTTTTTGTACCAGTTCTGCTCAGAATCTGTAAGCGGCACATTACGTCTGACCTTGTCGAGAATGTAGTCAGAGTTTCTTCTCCATGCGTCATATTTGTGGGCATACGGACCATTTTCTGGGACTTCCGGGTCATAAGGCTCTTCGGGGTCAACCGGGTCAACATCTGGAAGCTCGCCAGCACCGCCGCCGATGGGTGTGCCAACGGTGTCTGGGTCATCTTCAATAGGTGGCGCCTCCTCGGGATACTCCACCTCTCCCGGCATGTAACTGCCCAGCATCGTATAGTATTCTTTGAGCTGTCTGTTGTACTCCTCCTTATCTAATATCGGGTCGAAGTATCCACCGCTGGATTCAACGCCGCCTTCAACGGGTCGATATCCCCGGTCAGGAATAAATGGCGCATTAGGATCATCTTGGAAGTAGGTAAATTCTGGCTCAAAGCCAGCCATGTAATCTTTCGGGGGGGCTACCGAGTATTGGCCTCTTAATCCCGCCTGAACAGAAACAGGATCTATGCCCGTCCCACCCACAGGGGTGTAGCCAAAGAATCCGCCAGCCTGCTGTGCCAGCGCCTGATAATCTATATTCCCTTCTGGATTTGCGGCATCAAACCGATCTTCTCTAGCCTGACGGGCTTCTTCATACCTATTGTAGTATCGCTCAAGAATCTGTTGCTCTTCTGCCGTCAGCGGATTGCCCATTTCGGCTTTCTGAAGAATCTCCTGCTCTCGACCGTGGAAGCCCACATTAAACGGAACCTCTGACACTGGAGGAAGATTAGTTCCTTGGGTCTCGGAGCCACCTTGACCCTCTTCTAATTGGTTAAGAAGCTTTTCCTCAGCCGAGTCAACAAGATCACCAATAAAGCCTGTTGCGCCGCCCTCGGCCATGCCCATTGTTGGGCGATAAGGGATGATATCGCTCATGATGGAACGGCGAGGACTCATGCCCATTGCTAGGTCGGGCTGTGCCGCCATTTGAGCACCATAAAGATCACCGTAAGCCTGTGCCAGCTTCTCTTCTCTTTCCGCCTCACGAGCCGCCGCTTGTGCCGCAAGATCGTCCTCAACATCCATTTGAGCTAGTTGACCAGAACCCACTCCAGCAAGGGCTGTGGCCTGCATTGGACTCATGCCCTCAATAAATTCAGGGGTATAGGTCATAAAGTCAAACGGCTCAGGGCTGACATTGCCTACGGCGGCGGCAGTGTCAAACCCTGCTGGAAGTGCGCTCTCAATAGGCTGATACACACTTCCGATGGAGGAGGCCATTTGATCGGGAGTAAGTCCGGTAAGAGTATCTGCGCCAAGACCAGCAACATTTCTCACCCCATCTGCTGTAAGTCCGGTAACTGGAGAGTCAGCAAAGCTGGCAATATCGGAAGCTAGCGTTGATGCGTCAGCGGCTTGCGATGCGATATCGACACCAGTGGTGCCTATCTCGGCACCTGTAGTCAAAACGTCCGTGCTCGCTTGAGCGGCTTCTGCCCCAAGATCCGCTATCCCGCCAGCAACCCCTGCGGTCAGGCCTGATATAAGACCTCGCTTCAGATCCCCAGTAATAGCGGCAGTGGCAACGCCCGTCAGTGCGCCTGTCGCAAGGGCGCCCAGACCGAGAGACTTAATACCAATACCGGCAATAATCGGGAGGAACGGTAAAAACGCCTCAGGCTGTCCGGTAACTGGATTTGTCGTGAGCTGACCTGTTGGGGACAAAGAGGCAATGCCTGCCACCTCGATAGGGTTCATATGCACCAACATGCTGTCGCCATAGCGACCATACTGGGCCATTTCGTCCATTAGAGGCTTTACTGGATATTGGTTCATAATTAGCTCGTCTCTACGCCAAACATGCTAAAGCTAAGGCCAGTTGCGCTCGCATAAACCTTAACAACATCGTTTTGATTTAAAGTTAGTCCAAGAACTGCGGTGAATGAGTCGTTCGCCGCGACTGTTTTATCGTAATAGATAAACTGCTTGTCATTTGCCGCCGCATCATCCACATGGACACTTACTCTGAAGGTGAGGGCGCCAGCGGTTCTGTTGCAGACAATCAGGGAGCTTACGGTCGTCTGGTTCAGATCTGGCGTTGTGTACAAAACGGTGGTGGTGGTTGCCGCCGCGTCAACCTGACCCAGTACCTTTATGGAATCAGCCATTGCTTGCCCCCATCAGAAGGAACTGAAAGCGCCGAAGCGATAGCGATGATGTCTTGTCTGACTTGTTCTGAGCATTGTCTATCTGCACAAAGGCGTCTTGCAAGAACTGCTCAGTAGATCGCCGGGAAACCCTTTCGTTTTCGGCGTTATACTCCTGACTTGTTGCAGGTAGTGTCGGTATTCTAGCCATTAGCGCCTTCCGTCCGTTCTGAAGTCAAAGCGCATGTCCCCCAGTGTCCAACCATAGCCTGTTCCAGATGAGGTTATCTTTACAGCCACCTCTCTCGATCTTGTTCTGATATGCGCCTGTGTAGAGCTTGCCGTGATCGATGATGTAGCCAAGTCAGTAAAGTCATCCAACGGAAAGTCCCTGCCCTTCACAACGATAGAAATATCCACCGCATTAGGGTTGCCAGAAAATCTAAAGTCTGGAATAAATCGCTTTCCGAAGGAGAAGGAGTTGCCGTCAGTCAGATCAAATCCGCCGCTTTCTACATAAGCAACCAGCTCTTCGCCATCTGCGTCATTGCCAAACTCGTGACTGTAAACGTAGTTTGCTGACAAATCCGATATGTCTACCCCAGCGCCAACAGGGTACTCCTTGGTCTGCGCTGAGATAAACGCACTTCGATCCATTGTGCCAACTGTCCATACATTCTCTGAGTAGTTGTAGGTAACGTAACTGGTCGCTTCTGTATTCCCGGTGCCTACCGGGTAAAACCAAGTAATCTCTGAAAAGTCAGGATTATTATACGAGAATGACTTAAACGCTTGATCCCTGTTTAGGTTGTCAAAAACATATGAATGAACCGAGCATGGAACTCTCTGTATTGAGCCTTGATAGATATAGAATCCATCCAGATCCATGAAGTAAACAGCGTCTCCAACAGATGCCGCCGCCCTCGGTGAGACAATGCTCATGTTCTGGCTCACCAAAGAAAACGAGAAAACAAACGGGGCGCCAATGAACCGCATCGACTGGATTCCCTCGTCTGTAAAAATAAGGATTTCCTGTCTTGTCTTGACCGCACCTATAATGCTTGTGCCGGTTGAAAGCACTTGACCACCCGCAGTGTTTGTCGCAGTTGGTTGCCAGTCTGCCGCATTTTCTTGGTCAGACCATCTAACAAGCAATGGGTCTATGTTTGACGAGCCTATGGGGTTTGCGCCAAAACAAATAACATGGCGATCAACATCGGAAACCATTACCTGAAGAGCCGTTGTTGGTGTCGAGGCAGGGGATGGCAACTGGCCAATATCAAAAGCCCTGCCGCCCGTACTCTCATCCCAGTAATACACACCGCCAAGTCTGGGGTTGAATATCAGATCATCACCGAAAACGTCTTGGCTATACAGGCGAAGCTGATTGGCAACAGAAAGCCCCGCTCCTTCGCCCCAAGGACTTTCGCCCCAGCTACCAGATCCCCAGCCGTTCGCTGTCTGAACGTAGATGTTTAGGCCCGTGTTTATCTGATACGCGCCTACAACCGACGCCCCACCATTGCCGGTGTCACTGGCATTTGCAGTGACTTCCACGCCTGAGGTGTCTTTTGCCGTTATTGTGTACGAATCAACATCAACGATGGTGGCTATCTGATACTCCTGATTCAGTACGCTGGCGGTGATATTTCCTCCCAAGGTAACGGCGCCAGAAAAAGTGACAAAGTCAGAGGCAACGGCACCATGCGCTGTATCGGAAACCGTGATTGTCGAAGACCCATTCGTTGCAGAAAAAGTGACGTCGCCAGCCGCCGTTGTCACCCTTATTGGGGTGACGTCCTGAAACGCGCCACCGCTTTCGACGTAGTATTTTAGATTCGTGCCCACAGCCAAATAGGCGGTAGCCTGCGCCGTTCCCCAGTCTTGCAATGCCCTTGGAACGCCATTAACAGGATTTTGAGAGTATTTTTCCCAGCCGCCTATCTTTTCTACCCGACCTTTCCTGAACCTGATCTTGTCAGAATCATACCAGCCAAGCTGGGCGCTATACTGGGTGCCCTCCTTGTTTACGCCGGGGGCAAAAGGCAACTTGGCTAATGGCATAAATTACTACCTAATACGTCCATATTACTGGCGTTGTTTTTCTCGCATCCACATGCACAAAGGTTTTTGCAACACCTATCCCCGCCATGCCTAGAGATATGGCATGAGCAACTACCGCCCTCCTCTGCTCACCATTCGACACCTTTATGTCGCAAGCTATGCCCTGAGCATGGGTTCCCGGCTTGTTTTTTGCCGCCTCTATGCTGTGTTTTGGAGATCTGTACCCAGAGGTTATGACAAAGGGAAATCCGCAGGCATCTCTCAAGCTGTCAAGAGCTAGCAAGAACACCGAGTCCATTTTGTTTTCTCCGGTTTCGCTACAGTCAAACTCGGAGATTTCAAAATAACGGAACATGTTACCGCTTTGTCAAAAGCTGACTAATTTTGTCTGCGCCCCTGATGCCAAAACTGGCAAATACGGCTAGAAACAGAAGGTATTGATACCACTCGGGCAGTGCATTTAACTGCTCAAACGCATAGCCAACTCTAGATATAACTTCTTCTGAGTCCATAACAACACCATAAATAATGCATACAACAGGAGAGCTTAGGAGGACAGTAAACCACTCGTCTTTCCACGAGTTGTTTGTTGCCTCAGCCATCTTTGCTTCCCATATTGCGGTGTTTGAAATGACCTGCATCTGGGCAACGTGCTTTGCTTGAGACTTTTCTTTTTGATTTGAGAGCCAATCGGTAACAATGCCCGCTATGGGCGCTATCAGTGCTGTCCACATATGATTAGATCCTCAAGATAATGTTAGTAAGGAAGCCAATTATTCCGCCAGAGACAACAAGCGCTCCCCACAGAATCACCGTAATTGGCTTTGAGGCAGTGTTTGATTCTATGTCGTCCACCCTCTTCTCAAGCGCCTCAACAGACTTCCAGAGACGACTAAGTGTTTCTGTTTGCATAAACTGACGCTCTTCCACTCTAGCTAGTGTTTCCAGTGTTTTTGCCACATCATCAAGCCTCCGCTCAAATCTGTCTAGCCTGTTAGCGAGTTGCTCATCCATTACCGCAATTCTCCTGCAAAAGTCTTTTTGCTCTCTCTATGTCGCTATAAAATGCTTTTTTGCAGTGATCCTGCTGAAATAAAGAAAAGAGCGTATCTATGAGAACTCTTAGCTCTCGCCACCCATAAACATCTCTTAGCCGGTGGCTTCTTCCAGAAAGAGACTCATTTGGGTTTTGCCCAAAAAACAAAGCAACATTCAGAACTTGAGACAAAGAGTCACCGACCCTTATTAAATATCTACCTACAGCAGATCCGCCGCGACGAACAAATCGTCCAACTGCGTCTCTGTCAATCCGAGCGATGCTCCCATTGAGATTACCCACGGCGAAGTCCTTTCTATTTCTGTTGCGTATTCCCACTCTAATGTCACTATCGTCTTGTCTGGCTCTGACATCCCGGCTATTGCCGCTTCCACGTTGGCCAGCAATCCTGCCTGATTAAGGGCCAGTCTGGCTTGACGATTTGAGACGATCATTTGAGATCTTCGCTCTTCGTCGGTAAAGTCCCTGCTGTTCCATGCCCGCTTCCACTCGCCATTGTCTTGATAAAAATCACCAATAGTGACGACATCGGCGGTTGGCACTGGATCTTGCGTATAAATATAAACATCATAGTCAGCAAGAATTGCTTCAGAGGGGTCTGCGGGAAAAGAAACATTTGGGTTGTCGTTCCGCAGTTGAGAGAAGGAATACTCCTCAGGAACTCCACCCGTTACTTTTACATAGCTCATCTAAAAAACCTCAAGTTAAAATTACGGCGTTTCTAAAACCAAGCCACGCACAAAAATGGAGTCAGCAGAACTAAAGGTGATTGACCCGCTGGGCGACTCTGTTCCAGCCGGTCTTTCCAAACGGTAGATGATTCCCCCGGTTCCTCCCACCCTCGCATTTTGAGTTGCAATGGTGTAGCCGGTAGGAACTCCCGTGATGGTTGAGTTGTCATCATCAAGCATTGCGAAGTATATCGCCGCGCTATCGTTTTGATTTATCGTCAAGTTAGGTGCGGTTATGGAGCTTGAATTGCCGGTACCTGCTAATGATGTGCTGGAGGCCCATTGAGCATTCCTAAAAGCCGCCGCGCAAATAACATCAACAGTTTGGTTTACCTGTATTGAGGTATCCGGTGTAGCACCCATTGTTTTGTAGGCGGCTATATTGTGGATAAGCTCATTAATGTTTGAGCCGGGGAAGTTGCTGTTCCATCCAGACCAACCAGAGCTTGTTAGCGTATGGGTGGTGTTATCGGCTTGAGAAAAGGCAACGACTACATCTCCCAGCTTTAGGTCGGTAATTCCTGTTAGCGAAAGGCTGGATGAACCGCTTGTTGACACCGCCCCGACAAACTCGATCTTTTGGCCAGACGCTCTAAGAATGTGACTACGTTGCATTACCAGCAAAAGCTCCGTACAGCGTTCCGTTGACCTTCCACAGCTCTATCACGTTATATCCAGAGGTGCCCAGTGTTGGAGCAGATCCCCCAATCCACGTTGTTGTAGGCCATGTGATTGTGTGGGCAGTGCCGTCATCGATCATCAGGGTCACATACTCCCCGTCAACAAGTGACTCGGTTAGCGTTGTGTTGCCGCTCAGGGTTTTGTACTGAATCGTTCCATTTGCGGGGTCAATATCAGTGCCTGTAAAGCTGTACTGCTGTTCCTCAATCTCTGCGTCAAACGTGGTCTTTCCGGTTGCGTTAAGGGTGGTGAACTTTCCCGTTGACGCGCTTGTGGCCCCTACCGTTGTGCCATCTATGGCGCCGCCGTCTATATTGGCGCCGCTCGTAACCAGTGTCGTTATGTTTCCTGTGGTTATGTTTCCCGTGGTTATGTTTCCGGTTGTCGCCGTCAATGTGGTCAGGGTGCTTGTTGTTGCTGTCAGGCTTGGGGTTGTCAGGCTTGTTACAGATAACTTGTTAAATACATCGGTAACCGTTGCTCCGGTGCCTCCACCATTAAACTTCAGAACAACGTCTTCTCCGTTTGCAATCTCAAAATCATTGCTCGCATTATAAGTGCCCTGAAAGACAATCAAGGATCGTGAGGCAGACAGGCTGTTTCTTAGATAAACCACCTTTTCCGCATCATTTGGTGTTAGCTGGACATAGGCTGTTGCACCTAAGTCACCGCCATCCACAAACTCGATAAACGCATTTCTTCCTACAGAGAGAGTGCCATCTGTTATCGGAAGTGTATTAGGGGAACCGGACGACCCCGCCGCAGACAGTGTTGTCTGGGCAATGCCGTTTATCCCCTGATCGATGATGTCAAAGTTGAGATTTGTTGTGTCACCCCACTGGCCGGACTGCTCTCCGGTCGCTATCTTCTCTATGCCGAGATTGGTTGTATATGAACTAGGCATTCAGGATTCCTTTATGCGGCAATTTCTTCATAACTTGGGTTTTGAGATGGGGTTATTTCTACCCAGCTCGGTGATTGTGAGGGCGATATGGATGAGTAAGACGCTGATTGAGACGGCGATTCTTCTGCCCATACCGGCGACTGAGATGGATTTATCTCAGAATAACTTGGGTTTTGATCTGGATCTATGTTTGTCCAGAAAAATAGTCTGCCTACAAGCCCCTCTGCGCCAACCCCCGTGACATTGACCGTGGCAGGCCTTGTTACTGTTACGGAACCAACTTGGCCGGTGGCAGATACTCCTGTTACGGCAACGGTTCGCCCGAGCGCTACAGTAACCGATCCTACCGCAGAGGTAGCAGACACTCCCGTAAGAGCAACGTCTGCATCGCCAGTAATGGATACAGTGCCAACTTGACCTGTCGCGGTTGCCCCTGTAACCGAAACATTTGCCTGACCAGAGACTGTTGCTGATCCAACCTGACCAGTAGCCGAAAGCCCTGTAACGGGAACTGTTTTTCCCGTCTCGACGGTGACAGATCCTACTTGACCTGTAGCGGCTACACCTGTAACTGATACGTTAGCATCACCGGAAACTGCTACCGAGCCAGCTTGGCCTGTCGCAGAGAGTCCGGTAACTAAAACCGAAACCCCGGTTCCGGCAGATATTGTGACAGAGCCAACTTGTCCGGTTGCGGAGACGCCGGTAACAGAAACAACCGCATCTCCAGAAACCGCTACAGAGCCAACTTGTCCTGTTGCAGAGAGTCCGGTGATCGAGACATTGGCTTGGCCAGAAACCGCTACAGACCCAACCTGACCAGTAGCGGCCACGCCTGTAACAGGCACATTCGCAGTAACTCCGGTGGTTACCGTGCCGACCTGACCTGTCGCGGCAACTCCCGTGACTGCCACACTGACAGCTTTTGGCACGTCCGAGAGGGGCAATGCGGATAATGGCGTAAAACCTAGCATGTGCCTATCCTCTCTTTATGATGACGGAATTATACGAAGCGCCCTATAGAGTTGCGCGTCTGACGTTGACCAGCTATAGGTAGCAGGGGCTTCTGTGCCAGCAGAAAGCCCTAATTTGTAGGTCAGCGCATTACTACCGTTGGTAGCGTTTTGTGCCTCTGCCGCTTTTGTATATCCCGTGGACGGTGTAAGAGTTGAGGCATCGTCATCTATTGCACAAAATTGGACTAACGCACTGCCATCCGTTGCTATAGAAATAGACGGGGGACTTAAACTCGTTCCTGTTGCCGTTGCAAAGCTAGTGACCTCCGGGCTATCAACCGCCGCGTTCCTAAACGCAACCGCTGTCCATGCCTGAGCATTTGATGTGTACGACTGCCCCGTGTCAACAGTTGCGCCCATGATTTTGTATGCAGGGATATCAGTAATGCTGTTGTTGTTGTTTGACCCCGGAAAGTTGCTGTTCCAGCCATCCCAACCAGATGAAGACAATGTAAAAGAGCCCCCATCTCTAGAGGCATAAGTGATTACCAAGTCCCCTTCCTGAAGATCAGTGATCGCGCTAAAGCTAGGTGTTGATGTACCTGTTGCCGATGTTGCGCCAACAAAAGTTATTTCTGCGGCGGCGCCTGTTTTTGTCATCAAGAGCTTATGAAGTAGCACCGACAGAAGCCCCGTACAAAACGCCATTTACTTGCCACAGGTTAATGACGTTGTAACCCGTCGTTTCAAGCGTGGGTGCGGAGCCGCCGACCCATGTGGTGGTGGGCCACGTTACAGTGTATGCCGTGCCGTCATCGATCATCAGTATGACATAGTCGCCGTCAGCGAGAGACTCTGTAAAGGTGGTATTTGCGGCTAAAGTCTTGTACTGAATCGTTCCGTTTGTGGGATCTATGTCCGTCCCGGTTAGGTTGTACTGCTTTTCGTTTATGCCGCCTTGAAAGCTAGCCGTGCCATCAGCCTCTATAACGAATCGCTCTACAAATGCTCCGTTTAAGAACCTAATCTCATTAGCGTTAGTGGCGTGATCATCGCCATAGACAACAACCCCAGCACCTCGGTTATAGTCAGTGCCGCCGTAAAACGCAAACAACCCATCATCATCCGTCCCGTTGCTTGATGCCGCTACAAAATCTGTAAAATAGGACGTTCCACCTTCCTCAATGCCAGCGCCGTTTGATATATAAAGATTCCCGCCAAGACGGACATCGTTGCTAGCATCTTCATAAACAGCTTTGCCGGACGGATATGTGATAAACACATCCTTAGTTCCTGCTGACAAGTTGACCGCAGACCCAGCATTTGTTGAGGCTAAAACCGTAGTTCTTGTAAGGGTATTTCCTGCGCTTGCGTAGGTGCCAAGACCAACCTCCCAATCATTGTTGGTGTAGTCAACTATGGCGTAGTACGTTGTATCTGCGTCAGCAAGAGCGCTAGAAAATGCCACATAGTTTGTTTCTGCGCCACCGAGGGACAACGCACCCGTCCCTGTAGTGGTGGTTGTCTCTTTGACGCGATCCGCAATGACCAGCGCCATAAATCATGCAATCCGAATAATTGCGTTTGACGCATCCGCAGTTGGGAAAGTGATCGTAAAGTCCCCCGCACTGGATGACTGATCAGACCCAAAATCTAAAACAAGGACGGTGTCGGTCGTGCCGGTTCCGGCCCCCGTTGTCGTGTTGTATATAAGAGCACCCCTAGCTGTGATCGTTGCACTGCTAAAAGTTAAGTCTGCAAAGTCAGTAAGCGCCGTTGTTCCCGAGGTTGTAGGCGTGACGTTCGTCAGGGTTCCGCCACCGGCGGAATAACCCGTTCCAGCTACCTCATTGGTCGCTGTGTAGTCGGTTGTGCTGGCGTCAAAAGTTGCTGAGTTTGTATACATAGCCAGCTTGAAAGTGTCTCCCGTGCTGGCAGTAAAATCATGCTGTGCCTGAAGCAACTGTTGCTTGAAAGATGTGCACATGTAGTTTCCAGTAAATGCCATTAGAGTCTCCTTACGGCTTCCGCTAAGTCTTTTTGCCCCGCTTCTATGAGGGCGTTGAAAATGGTCGTTCTGTCGCTCTTTATCGCTTCTTTCATGTAAAAGACAATAAGCGCCTTTATGTTATTCCTGTACGCTAAGGCCTGATCCCTTATCACCGGATTAGCATCTGACGAAACAGAGATGATTTTGTCTAGGCATCTTTCCGCAACTTCCTCAGGGGTGAACCCCCTGTTGTTGGTTGTTGATACGGAGACGAAACCCGTCTGACTGTTACAAAAGTCCGTCATGTTCTGGCTTTTCTGACGCTCCCAGAGCGATAGCTATCAGTTGTGCTATAGCCCTCGCCAAGCTCCTCAAGACGGACCAAGGCCTCATTGTACTTTTGAATATACAACTGCATTAAGTCTTGATCGCCCTTCAGATAAGTATAGGCCTCGACAAGACATCCATAGAGAAGAGTTGACTCCGCGTTATCACCTAGCCAACTCGTCCCTGATGAGGCTGTTGTTATCGACTCAGGCTTGTAAAAATAGTGAAGCTCTACCGCATAAGCCTGATCCGGGGTTGGGCCAACAATGAAAAAGTCGTCATCAAATATGGCATACGCTTTTGGCGTGGCCTGTGTCCCGCTTGACGGATATACCTGTCTAATAAAGTTAACGTCCTTGAACAGAAGGTAGTCATACCCGCTGTTGTCTAAAGCTAGAGAGTATGGCGACAAGAAGTCTGTCGGTGCCGCCAAGTATTGATCTCCAACGCTCAGGGTGCCGGTTACATTCTTCCTAAAGGCCGGAAGCTGGGCGTTCTTTAAAATCTTGTCTTCGGCCTGAGTTATTATCAGTGACAAGTTATTAACAAAGCTGGTTTCGTTGGACTCAACGTAATCCTGTATGGCTTGCTTCAGGGTTGTAAATGTGAATGCCATTAACTCGTCTCCACCGTTACGCGCCCAACCATGCCTTCCATGTCCAGCCCCACAGTGCGACTACCCAAAGCACTATTACCGCCACCCACAGGGTTCCACGCAGATAAAGCCCTGCTTTCGACAAGATCTTTGTCCGGTCTAGGGTTTCTAAGCGCTTGAGCATCGCTCGCATTGATCTCTCCTAGTTTTAACTGCGGCTGATCTTGGTCAACAACATCCCGCCCTACCAAGAGACCATTCCATCGCCCGTCCTCAATCTGACGAACAAGATCTCTTAGGGGGTAGCGAAAGCCGGTTCTGTCACAAAACCCGAATGCTTTTTTGCCAGTTGTGTAGCTACTCATAGGTAGTTATACCCGCCGGGAGTGACATAAAGAGCCGCTTTCTCTCTCGATGCGTCTGCCGCAAGAGACCACTGCTCCTCATAAACTTGCTTTAGCTGGCCGACCAAGCCCATCGCCTCAGGTCTCTTGCTTGCTATCTGATAGGCAAGTCCGGCAACAAGACACGGAAGATACCTATCAGGAACATCCATATTGTTTGATCCGGGCTTGCCGCTGTCCTCTATTCGCTCCATATAATAATACGCAAACGTATAGCTCGTCGTTGCATCCGGCGTTGGCCAGAAATGAAGCGTGATATTGGATGGCTTTCTTTCAACATAAAACTGGAGAGGGCGCCCCTCTGTCAGCTTGTTGGTTTGATGGGCATACTGACTAACAGAGATTCTCTGCATGGTCAGGTCTGTCTGCTTTGATGTGTCTCCAGCATCAGTTCGCAAAAGCCCCTCAACAATGTCGAGCTTTTCTCCGGTCAAATCATACGATGATGTTCCGGCAACCAGCGCCATTGTCGTGTCGCGTACCGTCCAGAGGTTAAGACCCCTGTTTTGCCACTCAAGCATAAGAAGATCAAGGCTACGGCGAGCAGTCTTGTAATCGTATCCACTTCGCAACTCAAGCCCGGCGCGTTCAAATGCTTCTTCTACAATATCTGACAAGTCAAGAGTAAAGTTGTAAGTTCCGCTTGTCGCCATCAGGATTTCTTCCTACTCTTTTTCTTGCTTTTGCCAGCCTCGGAAAGGGCAATCGCAATAGCCTGCTTCTTCTTTGTTACTTTCTTGCCAGAGCCGCCAGACTTCAACTTGCCCTGCTTGAACTCTTTCATCACCTTCTTGACCTTGGAGCTAGGCGCATTCTTTACCTGCTTTCCAGTCTGTGCTCGACTAATGACCATTATTAGCTCCTAGTCTCCGGGCGGGAACGTGGCCATCTTCATGCTGGAGATTATCCAATCCTTTGGGATTGCTATCTCAGCATCGCCCTCGATTACCCTATCATCCTCAACAATGACATGAGGGCAGATAATTATCTTCTCCTCATCCTCATGAATTATTACGCCACAAGAAATCACTGTTGCAACGCTTTGATCTTTTAACTCTGACAGTGGCCTCCATCCTGCGTTGGAGCCGCCTACCGCATCTCTCCAGACAACTCGATGAATCGTTACCACTTTGCCTTGTCAGCCCAATAAGCCGCAGACATCTTCCCTTTCTTAATATTTCTTCGATGCCTTGCCTTGAAAGACTTTCTCTTTGCCTTCATGCGAGCTGACTCACCTTTCTTGGGCTTGCCCGCCGTTTTGGCCCCTTGCTCGCCAAACCGAATTACCTTTTCTTTGCCTCCCTCACAGGCTTTTACTATATGAGATTTTTTAGGGTGATTTGGCGTCCTGCGAGGTTTATTACAAGCCATCGACTTCTTATCAACCCTGCCCCCTTTCCTATAAAATCTCATGCCTTTTTCCTGTGCCTAGCCGTCTTCTTGGCAACCTTTGCAGGTTGCTTGGAATGTTGCTTGCCCTTCTTGGTATCCTGCCGTTTCTTTCGTGAGGTGGCGGCGTACTCGCTGGAGGAAAGAGACTTTATTGCCTTTTCTGGCAGATATCGCTCTCCCGTCGCTTTCGGCCCTTGAGTGCTTGGCTTTCCCGACTTTGTTCGCCACTTCTGCTTGGTCCAGCTTTTTAGCGATTTCTGGGGCTTTTTGATTGCCATCAGTCTTTGTATCCGCCGCCTTTTGACTTGTACTCTTTTGCAAGCATTTGCGCCTTGCGAGCACTCCACTGGCCGGGACTGCCTCCCTTGCCGCCAGCCTTGATCCTATTGAAGAGTTTCTTACGCATCCCCGGCTTTGTGTAGTTGCCGGATTGATTTACTTTCGATTCAGTTTTTCCGCCCGAAGAGTAGTAGCGCCTCATTAGCCGTAAACCTTCTTTACCTTGAGGATCACAGAGTAAACATCATTAAGGGCCGCACCAACGGTCGTGAAGCTAATGTCGCCCGTCTTGCCAGCTCCAGCGTTGTTTGGAATGCCAGTAAACTCGGAAAAGTCCACCTTGTCAGAATAGTCTGCCGGAATTTCCCATGCCAAAACATCTGCTGTTGCGTCAAAAAATATCTTAACGCCCATACCTATAGTTGAATACCAGATGCACTCAATAATCACTCCGGTGCAGGCCGCTTTGGTCATAGGATCGGCAGATAGCGCCGAAACATCAACCTTGACAACCGCAGACTCACCAGTCCCGTCACTGATATTCGTAAATTTTAGGATGGCGGTTCTTGCGCCGTCCTCTATTGTTTGTGTTGCTACCGCGTCAGCCATCGCTATCTCCAGAAAAAAAGGGGCCGAAGCCCCGCATCATTAAGACAGATTGTTGTTCTGGATGTACAGAACAGTGACCGTGGCGGCGCCAGCAGTTGCGGCGGTTCCGGTTTGATTGTAAGTAACCGTCACATCCACATCAGAGGTGCCGATATCAATCAGGTTGCCGATCTGGCTTACGTCAGATGTGGCTAGAACGCGAGCCGCAGAGCTTACGTCAAGCGCGTCTGCGTACTTATCTGCTGTGGTTCCATCACCAAGATCAAACGTGTTGGTAGTAGCCGCGTCAAATGCCGTGGTTACATCAACAGCGATCTGATAAATCTGGCTGTTTGCTGGGACTGTTGCAACAACAGTAGTTGATCCATCGTCGCCAAAAACAACATTGGCGCTTTGCGCCATTAAAACAAAGCCAACATTGGCATCTGCACCATCTCGGACGGTGCCTGCCTTAATTGGACCTGAAAAAGTAGTAGTAGCCATGTGAGTCTCCTGTCGTGGCCAGTGTCTGATGTTCCATGTGGAACAATCAGTCAGGAATTAAAAAGGGGGCCGAAGCCCCCTGAATGGACCGGATTAGCTGGTTCCGGGTGAACCGTAGATGCCCAGAGGGTCGGATACGCCGAAGCTGTATCGCTCGCGAGCCTTGTAACGGACGTTGCCGGTATCAAAGTCGCCATCCATTGAAGTTTCCAGAGCGGTGCGCTGGAAGTGCTTCATGCCGTTCGGCACATCGGTAATGATGAAGAAGGCGTTGTTGTCAGTCAGGAAGTGATTGACTGAGTAGCCTTCTGGAATCGAACCGTTGTTGCGAAGGGCGTTGATGTCGTTGTCAGCCGTACCAACGCGACCTTCAGTTTCCAGCAAACGAGTTGCCACAAACATCAGTGCGGGCGGGACAATCAACTTGCGAGGACGCGCCGCGATCAAAAGACCACGCTCATCGGTAAATGCGGCAATGTTAATTACAGCATCTTCCAGTGAGGTTTCGTTCAGGTCAGCCGCCACAGTGGGTCGGTTGGCGTTTGTACCGCCACTGACCAGTGGGTGAGCTGTGCTGAACAGAGTCACACCATCACCAGAGTTATAGCTGGTGAAGCCATTGTTAAGCGGGTTGACCGCCTTAACTTGCTTAGTGTGCGACATAGCGCGAGCCAGAGACTTGGTGTAACGAGCAGACAGTGAGTCATACAGGTTATCTTCCATTGCTTCCTCAGTGATAGAGAAACCAAGGGCGATAGTCTCGTGGTTGTAGCGAGCTGTGAACGACTCTTGTGCAGAATCGTAAGAAATCGCCGCGCCTTCAGCCTTAACTGGCGCCGCCGCGAATCCTGACAGCTTAACTTCTTCCTCAAAAGAGCGCTCAGATGATTCAGTTTCGTAAATCATCGTGTGCTCGTCTTCATACCTCTCATACTCCAAGCCGAACAGGGCGTTCAGGCCGGGGAGAAGCTCTTTCAACATTTGTGCGCGTGAAATAGCCATTTCTTAGACCTCCTTAAACGCCAAGCGCGGTATCGTAAGCATGGCTTCCGGGCAACCAAGTGACGATACAGTCAGTGAATGAATCACCTACTGCACTGTCGGGGCCGTCCACGAAGTCAACGATACGGAGCGGGAATGTGTTAGTGGTAGCAATAGTGCTTGCGTCCAGCGCATTTCGGCTTCGACCAATGTCGGTCGATCCCGCTGTGCTGATAGCCTGAACATTGTTTCCAAGTCCAGTCTGAGCAATGCTTCCATCACCTTGCATTTGGAAGACCAACTTTGGATCGTCAACAACGTAAGCAACCGCATCGGAAGCTACAGTGTCTGCGGGCCAATACTGGCTGAAGGTCTTCTGTTTTGTGTTGGGGTCAGTGTAGGCACAGCCCACAAAGATGCCTACAGTTCCGGCAACGACTGCGGTAGTAACCGCCGCCTTTTCTACCGTTCCTGCGGCAACCAACTTAACGAAATCGCCATAAAAAACGCTTGTGTTATAAGCTGAAGCAATTTTGATATGGCGAATCTTCCCGGTAAAAGATCCAGATGCACTTAAAGTGCCTACTGGTTCCGCACCGGAGGGAGTAGCTGAACTAGCCATGTCTCATCTCCTTGATGATTCAATTAGAAGCCGCCCCCCTTTCAGGGATTAGCTTCGACCAAAGGTTGTGCGACTGCTTCGCTCTGGTTTCAGAACTGGCATTCGCGGGTCGTTCTCTCTCATGAAGCTGTTGTCAACAGACTCCATCTGATTCTCTGCCATTTGCTCAAAATACTCCTGACGCTGTTGCATCTCTGCTTCAGGGGCTTTGCACAGAAGTAACCCGCCAACCTCGATGTTTCCATCAAAGCGCGAACCTACATCCGACATTACCTCTAGCTCAAGATGATCTTCAGCCTTTACAGGAATCCAGCCCTCTCTAAACTTCTGAGACACGTTAGTGTTGTCAGATTGCCCAAGGGTACTGGTGCGTATCCAACGGAATACCCACCCGTCTTGGGGGTCGGGGGTTGGCAATACTGATGCTGGCTTCCAAGAATCACTTGGACGTTGCTCAACTTCTCGGGCCTCTGATGCCCGCTTTGTGCGCTGTTCTGCCATGTTATCAAGACTCCTTAATGAGTTGCGTGGCGTACTGTTCTGGTGTTATCCCAAGTCGCTTTGCGAGAGCAAGCTGGGTTCGATTCAACCTCACTTTGCGCGGTTTGGCACCGTTATTCCTAGAGGAAGGGGCCACAACTGCGTGGGGGCTTCGGGAGGTCGAGGAGGGCTTTTTGCCCGAATCGGAGTTTCCCTCACCGAAGTAGTCTGGAAACCTTGCCCGCATGGTGCGGTCAATGGCATCAAAATATTCGTCAGACTCTGGGTCGAAACCCTCGTCTCTGACTAATTTCTCATGAACGCCAAAAGCCAAGGCGGTCATTTCCTTGTCTTGCTGGAACCAAGGATTTTCCTCGGCCCATTCAACGGCCTTGCCTGAAGGCTTTGGCGGCGGTGGAGCGGCCTGAGCCTGACGCTGGACCTGTTGTTGCTTGGCCTTAGCCTGCTGTTGCAGTGCATATTGATTCTGTTGATCCCTGCTTTGAAGCTGATTCATCTGGTACTCAGCCGATTTCACCTCGGACTGAGCATTCATCATCTGCTCTTGGGCTTCTAGAATCTTTTCTGTATTGCCTTCTTCGTAAGCCGCACGATACTTATCTTTGGCTTGTTGCAGGGTTGTCGCGGCGCGATCCCTGATCTGCTGGACCAAAACCTTTTCACCCTGAGAAATTACTCCCTGATAGTGACGGCTTTGGGCCTCATATTGTTGCGCTACCCGTATAGCTTCTTCACGCATCCGCTCCGCCGCTTCTCGCTGGCGCCGCTCCTCGTGTTGCTCGTAGCGCAACTTGTTAATTCTTTTCTTAACTTTTTCACTGTAGCCAGACAGCTCATCATCGTCATCTGCCTTTTGGGCTTTTGATGTATCTTTTGCTGGCGGCCTTCGATCCTCTTCGGGTCGATCATCGACAACCTCAAGGTCAACCTCTGGAGATTCGGGCTTCTTGGTCTTGTCGAACGTGGTTTTTACACCAAAGAACTTGTCCTCGGCAGACATTTCGCTAGTTGTTTGCTCGTCACTCATACCTTCTCTATTCCTCTTGGGTCTTCAACTACGGCTTCAACACTATCGTCATTGATAAGACGAAACTCTTTTCCGTGGATCTTGAAGCGAGTCCCGCTGTAGGATCGCATCATTATCCAGTCGCCCACCTTGCAGTAGGGGCCGTTTGGAAAGCGCTTATCGTCGTTGTAGGCGTCATCGCCCATCTTCAAAACAAAGCCGCAAATAGATCCAACCTCTTCTACCTGCATTGTTTGCTTTGCCTTGAGAATCCCACCCTCGGTCTTTTCTTCGGGGTCTGGGAGAGCGATAAGTAGCTTGTAACCTTTTGGGTCTGGTAGCTGACTTGCAGTCTTCTGCTCTTCTGTCATAGATCTGTTCCTGCACCAGAAATTGGCGTCCGGTGTCGCCATGCGTTACCTTTTGTAACGAATTATTCGCGTTCCATCCTTTCGTTAAGATCAAGAAGGGCGCGTTCCGCATAGGCCAGTCCTTCTATGATGCCTACACAGCGTGAATACTCGTTCATATCCTGACAGCCACCACATGACATATGGTCGGCTATTTCATTCATATGGTTACGATACTCTACTTGCAATGCTTTTAACAAGTTATTTGTTACCAAATTACTCATCTAACAT